>Ga0180218_1000111_pt1 | contig 126854 bp, 134 predicted proteins | sample eDN3rd37CKraftBY_FD_151334 | JGI IMG/M metagenome (GOLD analysis project Ga0180218, IMG submission 151334) | Enriched backyard soil microbial communities from Emeryville, California, USA - eDNA 3rd pass 37_C Kraft BY (version 2) (version 2) | ecosystem: Environmental > Terrestrial > Soil >... | reverse complement strand
CTACCGGGGTAAACGGGTGGCCACACCCGCACAGCGGATCATGCTCATCGCCCGCGACGGGGGCTGCACCAAACCCGGCTGCACCGTGGGCGCGTATGGGTGTCAGGCCCACCACGCCGAAAAGGACTGGATCGACGGGGGTAACACCAACGTCGACGAAATGGGATTAGCGTGCCCGCCGCACAACCGCCTCGTCGACACCGACAACCCCACCGCCTGGACCACCCACATGACGCCAAACCATCAGGTCGAATGGATCCCCCCAGACGGGTTGGACAACGGGCAACCCCGTATCAACACCATCCACCAACCCGAACTCCTGCTCGCCGACCTCACCGACAGGGACGACGAGGACGAAGAGCCCGATAGTGGCACACCCGTCCCACAATCCGACAGCGCGCAAACCGAAGACCCCCGAACCGAACCCGGCGGACCCGCACCACCCACAAACGGCGCGGCCTAACCGGCCACCACCGCCCGTCGGGCGTGGCATAGGGGTTCCAACCGCCACCGCAATATAGGGAGCGGTTCCCGATGTCCCTGCCTGCGACGTCGACACACCCTGTGTTCCGACGTTCGCGGCAGAAAGGACATGCGGATGAAAACCCACGCGCCCACGTACGCAGCGGCCACCGCTGTGGAGGCGGCCGGCATGTTCGCGATCCCGGCTACCACAGTGGATTTCGACCCGGTGGCTGGCGGCACCACCACCGCGCCCGCCCACCGGCCGCACGCACTGTCATCCCGCGAACCTGCACTCGTCGAGGCGGTGTCGCACGAACCAGTGAGCCTGACGGTCTGCGCGGCGCTTCCCGAACGAGGACCCGATGTAGGCGTGTCGTTCGTCAGCCGCAGCCGCACCCCGACAGCGTCACTACCCACACTCACGCTGTTCACCCTGTCGAACAACGTGATTACGTCCGTAGTCGGCGACGGTAAACCGCTCAGCCCCAACCCCACAGGCGCCGGCCTCGGCGGTGAGGGCGGTTTCGGCGCCGGGCAGAGCGGTCCGGAGGGCGACGACGGAGCCGACGGATGACAGGAGGACACGTGAACTGAAGAAAACGTAATGGCGGCGGGAGTGGCGGCGCTACTGTTCGCGGGCGCAACGCTTCCCACGACCCCGGCCGACCAGACCAGCGCCACCGGACTGTGCGACTTCATCGGCGGCATACCAATTCTCGGGCGCATCGGCGCCTGCGCCACCCGTCCCAGTCAACCGGGCGCCGAAACACCCCCGGCGCCCGGTACACCCACCACTGTGCGGATTCCGCGCATGACCCTAGGAGAAGACCAGTGAGCGTTGACGTGGCAGCCAAGAACCGAGCCCTGTGGGCTTCCGGCGACTACCCGAAAGTGGCAGCGGAACTGATCCCGGCACTCGGACCGGAACTGGTGAGCGCCTGCCGGATCCGGCGCGGTGACCGGGTCCTCGACGTCGCCGCCGGCTGCGGTAACGCGGCGATCCCGGCCGCCCGTGCCGGCGCCGCCGTCACCGCCAGTGACCTGACTCCGGAGCTGCTGGAGGTCGGCAGGCGCATCGCGGTCAAACGCGGCGTCGAGCTCGACTGGGTTGAGGCCGACGCCCAGGCCCTGCCGTTCGGTGACGACGAGTTCGACGTCGTGATGTCCTGCGTGGGCGCGATGTTCGCACCGAACCACCAGGCGACGGCCGACGAACTCGTGCGCGTGACTCGGCCCGGCGGGACCATCGGGATGATCAACTGGACCCCGGAGGGCTTCCTCGGCCAACTGCTCGCCACGATGCGTCCCTACGCGCCGCAGCCCGCACCGGGCGCGTCACCGGCGCCGCTGTGGGGCGACGAGAACCACGTCCGGGAGCTGTTCGGCGACAGGGTGTTCGGGCTGACCGTGCGGCGGGAGCAGATCGTCATGGACACCTGTGCCACCCCGGAGGAGTTCCGCGAATACTGGAAGGCCCACTACGGGCCCGTCATCTCGGTGTACCGGCACAACGCCGACGATCCCGACCGGCTGGCCCGGCTCGACCGCGACTTCACCGCCTTCCTGACCGCGTGGAACCGCGGCGACGGTGTGCGCGGCGCCTGGCCCGCCGAGTATGCCCTCGTCACGGCGATGAAACGGGCCGCGCGCTGACCACGCCGCCCGGAGATCATCGCCTGCACGGCGACACTGGTCTAGATTCGTCGTGTGGAACAGCCCGGCAACCAGGCGCTGGTCAAGCGCGCGTCGTCGGCCCTCGCGGAGGTCGACACCGCGCTGTGGACGCTGCGCTTCGACCTCCTGTCGGACGCCAACCGGCTCGAGATCCTGCTGTGTTTGCACCGCGCGCCGGGCATCTGCGTCAGCGACCTGGCTGCCGCCCTGGGTCGTTCGGAAAACGCTGTCTCACAAGCCCTTCGCGTGCTGCGACAGCAGGGCTGGGTCAGCTCCACCCGCGTCGGACGTGCGGTGAGCTACCGCCTCGAGGACGAGATCGTGCACGACCTGCTGCACTGGATCGGCGCCCGGCACGGCTGAGCACCGCGGTTTCGCCGAGATCTGCCGTCGACTCGACGGACTGCCACTGGCGATCGACCTCGACCTGCTGACCAACTGGTGGACAAGTCCATGGTGGTGGTCGGCGGCGGCACCGATATGGCCGGGAACGACTGCGGGACAAGGGCGTCGTCAGTACTTGTACGGTACCGATGAATTTCCGAATTTAACTATCGTCCTCGTAAAAGCTCTGCTAATAGTTGTTCAGTGCTGCCGAATAGCATTCGGTCAGCAAACTCTTTGTTGCGCATTCTGCGCAGAGTAAGGGGGCATTATGCTGCAGTCTCCCGAAGTGTCGCACGCCGCTCACGGGCAATTGCCGCGCGGTCGTACATTCGATCAGGCCGGCGTCGAGGCAGCGATATTCGATTTACTCGTAGCGCTCGGGGAGGACCCGTACCGCGAGGGTCTGCGGGACACCCCCGCCCGTGTCGCGCGAGCATACAAAGAGACATTTGCGGGCCTGTACAGCGACCCGGACGAGGTCCTGACCACGATGTTCGACGAGCATCACGACGAGCTCGTGCTGGTCAAGCAAATCCCGATGTACTCCACCTGCGAGCACCACCTCGTCTCTTTTCACGGAGTGGCTCATGTCGGCTATCTGCCGGGTGTCGACGGGCGGGTCACCGGACTGTCGAAAATCGCGCGCCTGGTCGACCTTTATGCCCGCCGTCCGCAGGTGCAGGAAAGGCTCACCGGGCAAATAGCTGAAGCACTGATGAACAAATTGAATCCCCGCGGCGTAATCGTCGTCATCGAGGCCGAGCACCTGTGCATGGCGATGCGGGGTGTGCGCAAACCCGGCGCCCTCACGACGACGTCGGCGGTGCGGGGTCAGTTCCAGACCGATCCGACGTCTCGGGCCGAGGCGTTGCGACTTCTGCTGCAGCGGTGATACCGCGGCCCACACCGCGTGCGCCGGCCGGAAGGCCGTCGCTGCGGCCGGTGTGGGCCATGATGATCGGCTTCTTCCTGACCATCGTCGACTCGACCATCGTCGCCGTCGCCAACCCGGTCATCAGACAGGACTTCGGCGCCGAGTACCACGGCGTCATCTGGGTGACCAGCGCCTACCTGCTGGGCTTCGCGGCCCTGCTGCCCGTCGGCGGCCGTCTCGGTGACCAGTACGGCCCGAAGAGCGTCTACATCGCCGGGCTTGCGGTCTTCGTGCTCGCCTCGCTGTGGTGCGGGGTGTCCGCATCGATCGACGTGCTGATCGCCGGGCGGGTCGCGCAGGGGATCGGCGCGGCGCTGATGACACCGCAGACGCTGTCCGCGGTCACCCGCATGTTCCCGGCGCACCAACGCGGCGTGCCGATGAGCCTGTTGGGCGCCACCGCCGCCGTCGGTCTGCTGGCCGGCCCGCTGGCGGGCGGTCTGCTCACCGACGGGCTCGGGTGGCGCTGGATATTCCTGCTCAACGTGCCGATCGGCGCGGTCGGTGTCGTGCTGGCGGTGCTGGTCATTCCGGCTATGGGCACGCAACCGCATCAACTCGACGTGCCCGGCGTGCTGCTGTCCGGGGTCGGCATCTGCCTGATCGTGTTCGGTCTGCAGGAGGGCCAGCACCACGACTGGGACGCCGACACCTGGGCCGCCATCGCAGGCGGCATCGCGCTGCTCGCGGGTTTCGTTGTGTGGCAGTCAGTTCAGCGCACCGAACCGTTGGTTCCGCTGGCCCTGTTCGGTCACCGTGACTTCGCGTTGTCCATCGCCGGGATCGCGCTGATCAGCTTCACGGTCGTCGGGTTCACCGTCGCGCTGATGTTCTACCTGCAGGACGTCCGGGACCTGTCGGCGACCCACGCCGGTCTGGTGGCCGCGCCCATGGCCGTCGCGACCGGGGTGTGCGCACCGGTCGTCGGCAGGATGGTCGACCGCGTCGCACCACGGTCCATCGTGTGCCCCGGGTTCACGCTGACGGTGGTGGCGCTGCTCTGGCTGGCGCTGGAGATGAGCCGCTCCGCGCCGTACTGGCGACTCATGTTGCCGCTCACACTGATCGGGGCCGCCGGCGCGCTGACATGGGAACCGCTGGCGGTCACCGCATCTCGCACGCTGCCCGACGATCTCGCCGGTGCGGGATCGGCGGTCTACAACACCACCAGGCAGGTCGGTGCGGCGCTGGGTAGCGCCTGTATGGCCGCACTGCTCGCCGCTTTCGCGGACATAGAGGAGTTCACGGTCGCCGGGCCGCGCCCCGAGCTGTCCGACGCGATGTCGCACGCGATGCTGTCGCCCGCCGCGGCCGCGGGGATCGGCGCGGTGGCCGCGCTCTTCCTCAGCGGGTTCGCCCCACGGGCCGCCCGTCAGCCCGAGAGAAATGTGAGCACCGCACCATGACCGCTGTTGCCGCGAAACGCGCGTCGGCCCTGCACGACGCCGCAGCCCTCACCGACGACGCGCTGCGCGATCTGCTCGCGTACCCCCGAAAGCTCACGGTGCCAAGGCTGCGCGCGAACTTCATCGCCAGCATCGACGGCGCCGTCACCCTCGACGGGGCCGGGCGCAACCTCGGCACACCGACGGACCGACGCGTGTTCCAGCGGTTGCGGGAGGTCGCCGACGCCGTCCTCGTCGGGGCCACCACCGCGGCGTCCAAACCGTACGCAGACCTGCGCGTCGACGCCGATGCGCAGACCTGGCGGGTGGCGCACGGGCTGGCGGCGGCGCTGCGGTTGGTGGTGGTGTCCAGTCGCGGTGTGATCCCGGAGCACCTGCTGTCTGCATCGGTTCCGCCGACCGTTCTGGTCTCGGCGAACGCGACCCGAACCGCGCGACGCGCACTGCGGGCGGCCGGGGCCGTGGTGTGTGAGATGGGCGAGGGGCCGATCGCGTCCGCCGCGATCCGTCAGGCGTTGCGCGACCAGGGGCTGATGCGGGTTCTGGTGGAGGGTGGGCCGACGCTGTTCTCACACCTGATCGCCGGCGACGAGATCGACGAACTGTGCCTCACCACGAGCCCGATGATGGTCGCGGGTCCCGCCCGCCGCATCGCCGCCACACCCGAACACGTCGAGATCCGCATGCAGCGCGGCGACATGTTGCTCGGCGACGACGGCACGGTCATCGTACGCTGGGTGCGCCGCTGACAGCCGCGCTTCAGAACTGCATCACATGCACATCTGTTCAGCTAGACAGATGTAATGGATGGTCCTAGGCTTCCCGATGTGACCAGCACATACGTCGCCATGCACATGAGCGACGGCATCGTCAACGCGCCGACGTCGCTGCTGTTCGGCGTCATCGCGGTCGCCGCCGTCGCCTTCTGCGCGGCCAGGGCGCGCACCGAGCTTGACGAGCGCACCGTCCCGTTGGCCGGCCTCGTCGCCGCGTTCATCTTCGCGGTGCAGATGATCAACTTCCCGGTCCTGCCCGGTGTCAGCGGCCACCTGCTCGGTGGCGCCCTGGCGGCGATCCTCGTCGGTCCGTACACCGGCGCGCTGTGCATCTCGATCGTGCTCGTCGTGCAGGCACTGCTGTTCGCCGACGGCGGGGTGACCGCGCTGGGCACCAACATCGTCAACATGTCGGTGTTCGGGGTGGCCGCCGGATACGGGACCGCGGTGCTGTTGTACCGGCTGGCCCGCAGACGAGGAGACGTCGCGACCTCCGGGCTGGGCGTCATCGCGTTCACCGCGGCCTTGGTCGGCACAGTCTGTGCGGCAATGGGATTCGTGCTCGAGTACGCCATCGGCGGGGCGGCGGCGACGTCGCTGGGCGCGGTGGCCGGCTACATGTTCGGCACGCACGTGCTCATCGGCGTCGGGGAGGGCCTGATCACCGCGGTCACCGTCATGGCGGTCGCGAAGTCTCGACCCGACCTGGTCTACCTGCTGCGCGGCGCCCGTGAGGAGGTCGCGGCATGACCGGCAACCGGCGGTTCTGGGTGGCGTTCGTCGCCGTGACACTGCTGATCGCCGGCGTGGTGTCCTACTTCGCCAGCTCCAGCCCGGACGGTCTGGACTCGGCGACGCTGCGCGGCTGTGAGGTCGTCGAGACCGCCGACGGGGAGGAACTGACCGGCGAGTGCATCGCACAGCACGCCGAGGAACACGACCTCGCCGAAAGCCCGCTGGCCGACTACACGCTCGGCGGCCGCGACGGCACCGGCGGCATCGCCGGGATCATCGGCGTGCTGGCGACGCTGTCGGTCGCCGCCGGCGTCTTCTGGGTGCTGGCCCGTCGCAGCGGAAGCCGGACCTAGACCATGGGGGCAGGCGCGCATCCGCTGTACCGGCACGACGAGTCCGTCGTGCACCGTGCGCCTGCCGAGGTGAAGATCGTCTGCCTACTGGTGTTCGTGCTGGCCGTCGTGGCCACGCCGCGGGAGATGTTCTGGCCGTTCGCCGTCTACGCCGTGATCGTCGTCGCCGTCTGGCGGCTGGCGCGGATGCCGCTGCGCTGGGTGTTGCCGCGCATGCTGATCGAGGCGCCGTTCCTCGTCCTCGCGGTGCTGCTGCCGTTCGCCGAGGGCGGTGAACGCGTCGACGTCGCCGGGATGTCGCTCTCGGTGAGCGGGCTGTGGGCGGCGTGGGGCATCGTGATCAAGGGCACCCTGGGTGTGGCGGCGGCGCTGACGGTCGCGGCGACCACGTCGACCACCGAACTACCCGCCGCGCTGAGCCGGCTCGGCGTGCCTCCGGTGGCCACCTCCGTGCTGGTGCTGATGATCCGGTACGTCGACCTGCTCGCCGCGGAGGCCGGCCGGATGCGGATGGCCCGCATCTCCCGCGGCGACTCGCCACGCGCCCTGCACCAGGCCGGCGCCATCGCCAAGGGCATCGGCGCGCTGTTCCTACGCTCCTACGAACGCGGGGAGCGGGTTTACGTCGCCATGCTGTCGCGCGGATTCGACGGCCGCACACCCGATCTCGCGGTGATCGGGGCGCCGCCGCGGGCCGCGGCGGCACAGTGGGTGACCGTGATGATCCCGGCGGTGCTGGCCGTCGGGGTCGCCGCATCGGCGTGGGTGCTGGCATGAGTGCGGCCGAGTACGCGATCGAGATCGAGGGCCTGCGCCACGTCTACCCGGACGGCCACGTCGCACTCGACGGCGTCGACCTGACCGTCGCACCCGGCCAGCGGGTCGCGGTGCTGGGCCCCAACGGCGCGGGCAAGACCACGCTGATGCTGCACCTCAACGGCGTGCTCACCGCGACCTCTGGCACCGTACGCATCGGCGGTGTCGCGTTGACCCGCAAGACCGTTCAGGACATCCGCAGGCGGGTGGGGTTGGTCTTCCAGGATCCCGACGACCAGCTGTTCATGCCGACCGTCGCCCAGGACGTGGCGTTCGGGCCCGCGAACTTCGGCCTGCGCGGCGAGGAACTGGCCGCCCGGGTGCACGACGCGCTGGCCACCGTCGCGCTCACCGACGTCGCCGACCGCAGCCCCACACACCTGTCGATGGGTCAGCGCCGCCGCGCCGCGCTGGCCACCGTGCTGGCCTGCGAGCCCGACATCCTGGTGCTCGACGAACCGTCGGCGAACCTCGACCCGGTGGCCAGACGCGAACTGGCGGAGACACTTTCGGTCCTGAACGCGACGATGCTGATCGTCACCCACGACCTGCCGTACGCCGCGCAGCTGTGCGACCGCGCGGTGGTGATGGACCACGGGGTGGTGGTCGCCGACGGTCCCGTCGCCGACATCCTGTCCGACGCCGAACTGCTTGCCGCACACCGGCTGGAGTTGCCCTGGGGATTCCAGGTGCAGCCGCGCTGACGACTCAGTGCCGCTTGGGTTCCGGCCACGGCGGTTCGCCGCACAGACCCAGCAGCGCGTTCTCGATGACCTCCGGAAGCGCCGGGTGGATCCAGTACTGTCCGCGCGCCATCTGCTGGGCGGGCAGGTCGAACGCCATCGCCTGCACGATCGGCTGGATCAGCGACGACGCCTGGTGGCCCATGATGTGCGCCCCGAGCAGCAGGCCGGTGTCCTCGTCGACGATCAGCTTCGCGATGCCCGTGGTGTCCTCCATCGCCCAGCCGTAGGCGACGTCGGCGTAGTCCTGGATCTTCACCTTGATCCGGTAACCCTTTGCGCGCGCCTGATTCTCGGTCAGTCCGACGGTGGCGATCTGCGGTTCGGTGAACACCGCCGACGGCACATGGCGGTGGTTGGCTCTGGCCATCGAGTCGGTGTCGTCCCAGTCCTGCAGCAGGTTGTGCTTGACGACGCGCGCCTCGTGATTGGCGACGTGCTTGAGCTGGTGGTCCGACGACACGTCACCGAGCGCGAAAACCCCTCGCGCCGTAGTGCGTTGGTACTCGTCGACGACGACCTGACCGCGCGGGGTGACCTTCACGCCTGCCTGTTCGGCGTCGAGCAGATCACCGTTGGGCACGCGACCCGTCGCCACCAGCAGCATGTCGCCGCGCAGCGTCGATCCGTCAGCGCATCGAGATGTCGTCGTCGTGGCCGCGCAGCAGCGTGGAGCCGCGGATCAGCAGCGTCACCCGCGAACCTAGCGACGAGAAAATGTGCGCGAACTCGCAGGCGACGAACCCGCCGCCGATGATGATCAGGTGCTCGGGCAGCTCGGTGATGCGCATGATCGTGTCGCTGGTGTGATACGGCACACCGCATTCCGTGACCGCCTCGGGCACGCTGACCCGGGAGCCCGCGGCGATCACCACCTGATCGGCGGTGAACTCGTCACCGTCGTCGGTACGCAACGTGTAGCGGCCGTCGGGTCTGGTGGGCCCGAACCGGGTGTGACTGCGGTACACGGTGACCTTGGGGGAGGAGCGCCGGTAGTTCTCCCCGCCGACCGCGATCGGGTCGATGCGGCCGAACACCCGCGACACGACGTCGGACCAGCGGACCCGGTCGATGTGGGCGTCGACGCCGTACCGCGACGCCGACCGGATGTCGTGGGCGACCCCCGCGGCGTAGACGAACATCTTCGTCGGGATGCAGCCCACGTTCAGACAGGTGCCGCCGAACACCCCCTTCTCGCATATCGCGATCCTCTTGTCGTCGTAGCGCTCGTCGAGGATCGAGTTACCCGAGCCGGTGCCGATGATCGCGATGTCGAAGTGCGGCATGGGGGTCAACCTCCCGGGGTGTAGGCGGTGTCCGCGACGGTGCGGCGGTGCTCGAGATACCAGGCCAGCCACCGGTCGAGTTCGGCGTAGGCGACCCGGCGGGGTTCGGGCAGCGACAGGAACACGTCGTGCTTGGCGTCGGTGATCGGCACCACGGTGGTGCGGTTGCCGATGCAGCCGGCCCAGCGGGCGATCTGGTGCACGTCGAGCACCGCGTCGCCGCGCTGGATGGCGTCGGGGTCACGCGCCTGCAGCACGCTGCGGTCGGACCGCAGGATCAGATTGGGCACGCCGACGTCCAGACCGCGGTGCAGCTGGGAGTGCCCGCGCCGGATCGCGCCGATCCAGCCGGCGGTGACGGGGAAGCCGCCGACCGGTTTCCAGCGAAGGTCGTACTCGAAGTCGCCGTGGAAGTCGCGGTGCAGGGTGGTGCCGTAGCCGCCTTCGCCCGGCGGCCGGATCACCCAGTGCTTGCGCACCCGCGAGACCGCCCGGATCGCGGCCGTCGCCGGCCTGGCGCGCAGCACCGCCGGGCCCTGCAGATCCAGCCACGGGCTGTTGAGCACCAGACCGGTGACCGGGCTGGGGCCCCGCCGGTGCAGCCGGTCGAGCCACAGCGAGACGATCAGCCCGCCCGCCGAATGGCCGTAAACCAGCACCTCAGCGGGCGAATCTGTTGTGATTTCTGCCACGATGATCTTGAGTGCGTGGTCCAGCTCGGCGTCGTATCTCGCGAGGTCGGTGGTGAAGTGCGGAGTCTGACCCTCGCGCCAGGACCGGCCGCATTTCGGCAGGTCGATGGCATAAAAAGCGAAACCGCGGGCTTCGAAATGGTCGGCGAGTTCGGTGTTGAAGAAGTAATCCGTGAAGCCGTGGACGAGCAGAACGGCCCGATTCGCCGGGCGGTTCGATTTGCGGCGACGCACTAACGTAGCTACTAGGTCACCCTCACCGTCGGGGTCCGGTCCGAGAGCGATCGTGTGTTGCCAGTAACCCGGCAGCACATCCTCCCGCCAGTGAGCAGCCTTCACGACAGCAACCCTATGTCGGTCGGCTCTGCGCTGTGCACTGTACAGCGGTGATCGGCACACCGCAGTGCGGGGCGGCCACGAGGCCGAAACGACCTGACCAGGAAGGACGCTGGAGCAGTGAGTGTAGCGAAGACAGACGTCGTGCTCATCGGAGCCGGAATCATGAGCGCTACTCTCGGCGCCCTGCTCAAACAGCTTGAGCCCAACTGGTCGATCACGCTGATCGAGCGCCTCGACGGCGCCGCCGCCGAGAGCAGCGACCCGTGGAACAACGCGGGCACCGGTCACTCGGCGCTGTGTGAGCTGAACTACACCCCGCAGAACGCCGACGGCTCAGTCGATATCAGCAAGGCGATCAAGGTCAACGAGCAGTTCCAGATCAGCCGCCAGTTCTGGGCTTACGCGGTGGAGAACGGTCTGGTCGGTGACCCCCGCAGCTTCCTGAACCCCGTCCCGCACGCGAGCTACGTGCGCGGCGCCGACAACGTGGCGTACCTGCGTCGCCGCTACGACGCGTTGGCGGGCAACCCGCTGTTCGGCGGCATGGAGTTCATCGACGACGAGGCCGAGTTCGCCCGCCGGCTGCCGCTGATGGCCGAGGGTCGCGACTTCCGCGAGCCGGTTGCGCTGAGCTGGGCGCCGCAGGGCACCGACGTCAACTTCGGCTCGCTGTCGCGTCAGCTCATCGGCTACGTCGCCCAGCAGGGCATGACCACCCGCTTCGGGCACGAGGTGCGCGACCTGGACCGCAACTCCGACGGCACCTGGACGGTCAAGGCGGTCAACCTGCGCACCGGCCGTGCCACCAAGATCAACACCCGGTTCGTGTTCGTCGGCGCCGGCGGCGGCGCGCTGATCCTGCTGCAGAAGGCGGGTCTGCAGGAGGCCAAGGGCTTCGGCGGTTTCCCGGTCAGCGGCAAGTTCCTGCGCACCGACGTTCCCGCGCTGACCGGCGCCCACAAGGCCAAGGTGTACGGGCAGCCGCCGGTGGACGCACCGCCGATGTCGGTGCCGCACCTGGACGCCCGCGTGATCAACGGCAAGCCGTGGCTGATGTTCGGCCCGTTCGCCGGCTGGTCGCCGAAGTTCCTCAAGCACGGCGACGTGCTCGACCTGCCCGAGTCGGTCACGCTGAACAACCTGCCCTACATGGCCAACGTCGGGCTGACCCAGTTCAGCCTGGTGAAGTACCTGGTCGGCCAGCTGATGCTGTCGGACTCCGACCGCGTCGAGTCGCTGCGCGAATTCGCCCCTACCGCAAAGGAATCGGACTGGGAGGTGTGCGTCGCCGGACAGCGCGTGCAGGTCATCAGCGGTTCGAACGGCAAGGGCTCGCTGGACTTCGGCACCACCGTGGTCACCGGTGCCGACGGCACCATGGCGGGTCTGCTCGGTGCGTCGCCGGGTGCGTCGACCGCGGTGACCGCGATGCTCGACGTGCTGGAACGCTGCTTCCCGTCGCGTTACGTGACCTGGCTGCCTAAGATCCGTGACATGGTGCCGTCGCTGGGCCATGAACTGTCCGACGAACCCGCCCTGTTCGACGAGATCTGGTCGCACGGGAGCAAGGTGCTGCGTCTCGACGAACCCGCGGCGGTCGCTGTGCAATGACGGTCACGCTGCGTCGCAGCTGGGCCAAGGACCTGGACGCGGCGATGCTCTACGAACTGCTCAAACTGCGGGTCGAGGTCTTCGTCGTCGAACAGGCCACTCCGTACCCCGAGCTCGACGGGCGTGACCTACTTGCCGAGACCCGGCACTTCTGGCTGGAAGCCCCTGGCGGCGAGATCATCTCGACGCTGCGGCTGATGGAGGAGCATCCCGGCGGGCAGAAGGTGTTCCGCATCGGGCGGGTCTGCACCAAGAAGGAGGCCCGCGGGCACGGGCACAGCACCCGGCTGCTGCAGGCCGCGCTGGCCGAGGTCGGCGACTACCCGTGCCACATCAACGCCCAGACCTACCTGGAAGAGTTCTACGGGCGGCTGGGTTTCGTCCGAGACGGCGAGGAGTTCCTCGAGGACGGCATTCCGCACGTCCCTATGCTGAAGCCGTGACCTATCCCTTCAGCGCGATCGTCGGCCACGACCGGCTGCGACTGGCGCTCCTGCTGTGCGCCGTCCGCCCCGACATCGGCGGGGTCCTGATCCGCGGCGAGAAGGGAACCGCGAAATCCACGGCGGTGCGCGGCCTGGCCGCGATCCTGCACGCCGTCGACGGCGGCTCACTCGTCGAACTGCCCATCGGCGCCACCGAGGACCGCGTGGTCGGCTCGATCGACCTGCAGAAGGTGCTGCGCGACGGTGAGCACGCGTTCTCGCCGGGCCTGCTGGCCCGCGCCCACGGCGGGGTGCTCTACGTCGACGAGGTCAACCTGCTGCACGACCACCTGGTCGACGTGCTGCTCGACGCCGCCGCGATGGGCCGCGTGCACGTCGAACGCGACGGTGTCTCCTACAGTCACGACGCGCGGTTCGTGCTGATCGGCACGATGAATCCCGAAGAGGGCGAACTGCGTCCGCAGCTGCTGGACCGGTTCGGGTTGACCGTCGACGTGCGCGCCTCCCGCGACGTGGACACCCGCGTCGAGGTGATCCGCGCCCGGATGGCCTACGAGACCGACCCCGAGGGGTTCGCGGCGCGCTACGCCGACGCCGACGCCGAACTGGCCCGCCGGGTCGCCGCCGCGCGCGCCGCCGTCGGGTCGGTGTCGTTGCCGGACAACGAATTACGCCGGATCGCGGCGCTGTGTGCGGCGTTCGACGTCGACGGGATGCGCGCCGACCTCGTCGTCGCCCGCACCGCCGTCGCGCACGCGGCGTGGCGCGGAGCCGACACGGTGACCGAGGAGGACATCCGGGTCGCCGCCGAACTCGCGCTGCCGCACCGGCGCCGGCGCGACCCGTTCGACGACCCGGGCCTGGATCCGGGGCAGCTCGACGAGGCGTTGGCGTCGGCCAATGAGGCCGCCGAGGAAGGGCCGGACGGCCCCGATGACGAGCCGCCCGGCGGCGGATCGCCGGACGGCTCTGACGGCGATGTGCCGCAACAGAATTCAAGTACGGGGACGCCCTCGTCGCCGCCCGCGACGCGGCCGAGCGCGCCGCCGTCGGCGGTGTTCCGCACCCGCTCGCTGGTCGTGCCCGGGGTGGGGGAGGGCGCCCCGGGGCGACGGTCCCGGGCCCGCAACCGCACCGGTAAGACCATCGCGGCGGCGCCCGACGGCCGAACCGGTTACGGCGTGCACATGTTCGGCACGTTGCTGGCCGCCGTCGAACGACAGCCTCAGCCCGGGCGGATCCGCCCACAGCCCGACGACATCCGGCGGGCGGTCCGGGAGGGCCGCGAGGGCAACCTGGTGATCTTCGTCGTCGACGCGTCGGGGTCGATGGCCGCGCGAGACCGGATGGCGGCCGTCGGCGGGGCGGCGCTGTCGCTGCTGCGCGACGCCTACCAGCGCCGCGACAAGGTCGCCGTCGTGACGTTCCGCGGCCAGGGCGCGCAGGTGCTGCTGCCGCCGACGTCGTCGGTGCACATCGCCGGACGGCGGCTGGCGCGCTTCGACACCGGCGGCAAGACGCCGCTGGCGGAGGGTCTGCTGGCGGCCCGCGACATCGTGGTGCGGGAGAAGGCCCGCGACCGGGCGCGGCGCTGCCTGGTGGTGGTCCTCACCGACGGCCGCGCGACCGGCGGCCACGATCCGCTGGGCCGGATGCGGGCGGCGGCGGCCCGACTGGTTGCCGAGGGCGCCGCCGCGGTGGTCGTCGACTGCGAGACCTCCTTCGTGCGGCTCGGACTGGCCGAGGACCTCGCCAGGCAGCTGGGTGCCCCGGCGGTGCGGCTGGCCCAGCTGCGCGCCGACAGCCTCACCGACGTCGTCCGCACCGCCGCCTAAGACAGGAGTCGCCATGCCGCAGGGCCGACCACTCACCATCCCCGACGACGGGCTGACCACCCGGGCCCGCCGCAACGCCCCGGTGCTGGCCGTGCACACCGGTCCCGGTAAGGGCAAGTCGACCGCCGCGTTCGGGATGGCGCTGCGGGCGTGGAACCAGGGCTTCGACATCGCGGTGTTCCAGTTCGTCAAGAGCGCGAAGTGGCGGGTCGGCGAGGAGGCGGCGTTCCGGGAGCTCGGCAAGCTGCACGACGAGCACGGCGTCGGCGGACCGGTGCAGTGGCACAAGATGGGCTCGGGCTGGTCGTGGACGCGTAAACAGGGCAGTGAGGACGACCACGCGGCCGCCGCGGTGGAGGGCTGGACTGAGATCACCCGCCGGCTCGCCGAACAGCGTCACGACTTCTACGTGCTCGACGAGTTCACCTACCCGCTGAAGTGGGGCTGGATCGACGTCGACGAGGTGGTGTCGGTGCTGACCTCGCGGCCGGGCACGCAGCACGTCGTGATCACCGGCCGCGACGCCCCGCAGGCCCTGATCGACGCCGCCGACCTGGTGACCGAGATGACGAAGGTCAAGCACCCGATGGACGTCGGCCGTAAAGGCCAGAAGGGCATCGAGTGGTGACTGGCGCCTCGTCCGCGACCGTGCTCCCCCCGAGCGCGCCGGTGCCAGCGGTCCGCGCACGACAGGGCTCGCACGACCTCTCGTCGAGTTCTGCACCAGGGTTGTGGTTTTCGCCGAGTCGCGACCCTGGCGTAGAACTCGGCGGCGGCACCTCGCCCCGCGGGCCCCGCGGGCCCGTCGCGAGCGTGCGCAAACTGTTGCGATTTCCCGGCGTGTCGTGTGCAGACACGCACGCTCGCGCAGGGGGAGCGTCGTGACGCCGGCGGTCGTCATCGCCGCGCCGGCCTCGGGCAGCGGAAAGACCACGGTCGCAACGGGTCTGATGGGGGCACTGCGACGGGCCGGGCACACCGTGGCGCCGTTCAAGGTCGGCCCCGACTACATCGACCCCGGCTACCACGCGCTCGCGACCGGGCGCCCCGGCCGCAACCTCGACCCCGTCCTGCAGGGCGAACACCTGGTCGGCCCGCTGTACCGGCACGGCAGCGACGACGCCGACATCGCGGTCGTCGAAGGGGTGATGGGCCTGTTCGACGGCCGCATCACCGCCGACAGCGTGGGTGTCGCGGTCGGTTCGACCGCCCACGTCGCCGCCCTGCTCGGCGCGCCCGTCGTGCTGGTGGTCGACGCGCGGGGGCAGAGCCACAGCATCGCCGCACTGCTGCACGGCTTCTCGACGTTCGACTCCGCGGTGCGCGTCGCGGGCGTGATCCTCAACCGGGTCGGTTCACCCCGCCACGAGCAGGTGCTGCGCCAGGCCTGCGACCAGGTCGGCCTGCCGGTGCTCGGCGCCATCCCGCGGGCCGACGAACTCGCCGTTCCGTCAAGGCATCTCGGCCTGGTCACCGCGACAGAGCACGGGCAGCGGGCCCGCGCCGCCGTCGACGCGATGACCGAGCTGGTCGCCCGCCACACCGATCTGGCCGCCGTCACCGCGCTGGCCGCCGCGACCGTCAGCGCCGCCCCGTGGGATCCGCACACCGCAGAACCCGTCGGCCGCGCGACGGTGGCGCTCGCCGCGGGCCGGGCGTTCACCTTCGGCTACCCGGAACACCGCGAGCTGCTCACCGCGGCAGGCGCCGAGGTCGTCGCGTTCGACCCGCTCACCGACACGCTGCCGCCGGACACCGACGCGCTCGTCGTCCCGGGCGGCTTCCCGGAGGAGTTCGTCGCCGAGCTGTCGGCCAACGAGACCGTGCGCGCCGAGATCCGGGCGCTCGCCGCCACCGGGGCGCCCGTCCACGCCGAGTGCGCGGGGCTGACCTACCTGGTCGACGACCTCGACGGCCATCCGATGTGCGGGGTGCTGTCCGGGTCGGCGCGCTTCACCGAGCGTCTCACCCTGGGCTACCGCGACGCCGTCGCCGTCACCGACTCCGCGCTATATCCCATCGGCGCACGGGTGACCGGTCACGAATTCCACCGCACCACAGTCACTTTCACCCAGCAGTATCCGCCCGCCTGGGCGCTGTGCGAGCCGCGCCGCGACGACGGCGCCGTGCGTGGCGGTGTCCACGCCGGCTACCTGCACGTCCACCCCGCCGCGCACCCGGAGGCGATCACCCGGTTCGTCGCCGCGGCGGCTACCTCTAAGCTCGCCGGGTGATGCGGACGGCGGAGCTATGAGTACCGAAGACGCCTATCTCGTCGGCCTGCGGCTGAGCGGCCGCAAGGTCGTGGTCGTCGGCGCGGGCAGCGTGGCGCAGCGACGGCTGCCGCTGCTCGTCGCCAGCGGCGCCGACGTGCACGTCATCGCCCGCGAGGCCACCCCCGCCGTCGAGGCGATGGCGGGGATCACCCTGCGGCTGCGCGACTACCGCGACGGCGACCTCGAAGACGCCTGGTACGCGATCGCGGCCACCGACGACCCGGACGTCAACGCCGCGATCGTCGCCGAGGCCGAGCGCCGCCGCATCTTCTGCGTCCGCGCCGACGCGGCCGTGCAGGGCACCGCCGTCACCCCCGCCTCCTTCGAGTACGAGGGCCTGTCGGTCGGCGTGCTGGCCGGCGGCGAACACCGCCGCTCGGCGGCCATCCGCACCGCCATCCACGAGGCCCTGCAGCAGGGTGTGATCACCGCCGACACCCCGCGCACCGTCGCCGAGGGCGTCGCGCTGGTCGGCGGCGGGCCCGGCGACCCCGAACTGATCACCGTGCGCGGCCGGCGGCTGCTGGCCCAGGCCGACGTCGTCGTCGCCGACCGGCTGGCCCCGCAGGAACTGCTGGCCGAGCTGCCCCCGCACGTCGAGGTCATCGACGCCGCCAAGATCCCGTACGGGCGGGCGATGGCACAGGAGGCGATCAACAACCTGCTCATCGACCGCGCCCGGGCGGGCAAGTTCGTCGTCCGCCTCAAGGGCGGCGATCCGTTCGTGTTCGCACGCGGCTACGAAGAGGTGATCGCGTGCACCGAGGCGGGCATCCCGGTGACCGTCGTGCCGGGTGTGACGAGTGCCATAGGCGTGCCCGCGCTGGCCGGCGTCCCGGTCACCCATCGCCACGTCACACACGAGTTCGTGGTGGTCAGCGGCCATGTTGCGCCGGATCACCCCGAATCGTTAGTGAATTGGAATGCGCTGGCCCGGCTGTCGGGCACCATCGTGTTGCTGATGGCGGTCGAACGCATCGAGCTGTTCGCCAACGTGCTGATGGAGGGCGGCCGACCTGCGGATACGCCGGTGCTGGTGGTTCAGCACGGCACCACCGCGGCGGAACGGACTTTGCGCGCCGAACTGCGGGACGTCGCCGCGCGGATCAGGGAGGATGGAATCCGGCCCCCGGCGATCATCGTGATCGGGGCGGTCGCCGGCTTCGGCGGTTAAAGGATTCCTAAGATTACTGTAAGGTAATTCGGTATGACGGCTCTCCCAGACGCAGAGCGCGCTGCTATGCGCCGTGCCGCCAGAAACCGGGCTAAACGATCACTCTCCACCGAGCTGGACCAGGCGGGCGGTGAGCGATCGGGTCGTTACCCGCAGTGGCTCCCCTCCCGCCGCTTCATATCAGCGGTCATCGCGATCGGCGGCATGCAGCTGCTGGCCACGATGGACAGCACGGTCGCCATCGTCGCGCTCCCGCAGATCCAGGACGAGCTCAGCCTGTCCGACGGGGGCCGCAGCTGGGTCATCACCGCCTACGTGCTGACGTTCGGCGGTCTGATGCTGCTCGGCGGCCGCCTCGGCGACACGATCGGACGCAAGCGGACCTTCATCGTCGGCGTCGCGCTGTTCACCATCGCCTCGGTGCTGTGCGGGCTGGCCTGGAACGAGGCCACGCTGGTGATCGCCCGGCTGCTGCAGGGCGTCGGCGCGGCGATCGCGTCACCCACCGCGCTGGCCCTGATCGCGACCACCTTCCCGAAGGGCCCGGCGCGCAACGCCGCGACCGCCATCTTCGCCGCGATGACCGGCGTCGGCTCGGTGATGGGCCTGATCGTCGGCGGCGCGCTGACCGAGGTGTCGTGGCGCTGGGCGTTCCTCATCAACGTCCCGATCGGTCTGGTGATGATCGCGCTGGCCAACCACACGCTGCGCGAGACCCATCGTGAGCGGCTCAAGCTCGACGCCACAGGCGCGCTGCTGGCGACGCTGGGCTGCACCGCCGCGGTGTTCGGCTTCTCGATGGGCCCGGAGCAGGGCTGGCTGTCGCCGATGACGCTGGGCTCGGGCCTCGTCGCCGGAGCGGCGCTGCTGGCCTTCCTCTACGTCGAGCGCACCGCCGCCAACCCGGTGATGCCGTTCGACCTGTTCAAGGACCGCAACCGGGTCGCGACGTTCGTGTCGATCTTCCTGGCCGGCGGCGTGATGTTCACGCTGACCGTGCTGATCGGCCTGTACGTGCAGGACATCATGGGCTACAGCCCGCTGCGCGCCGGTGTCGGGTTCATCCCGTTCGTGATCGCGCTCGGCATCGGCCTCGGGTTGTCCTCGCAGCTGGTGCAGATGTTCCCGCCGCGGCTGCTGGTGATCGCCGGCGGTGTGCTGGTGCTCGGCGCGATGATCTACGGCTCGACCCTGAACGCCGACATCCCGTACTTCCCGAACCTGGTGCTGCCCATCACCATCGGCGGTGTCGGCATCGGCATGATCGTCGTCCCGCTGATGCTGTCCGCCATCGCGGGCGTCGGCTTCGACCAGATCGGCCCGGTGTCGGCGATCGCGCTGATGCTGCAGAACCTCGGCGGCCCGGTCGTGCTCGCGGTGATCCAGGCCGTGATCACGTCGCGCACGCTGTACCTGGGCGGCACCACCGGCCCGGTCAGCGAGATGAACCCGGAGCAGATCAACGCGCTCGACCAGGGCTACACCTACGGGCTGCTGTGGGTCGCGGCGGTCGCGGTGATCGTCGGCTGCGCATCGCTGTTCATCGGGTACAGCGCACGGCAGGTCGCGCACGCGCAGGAGCTCAAGGACGCCCTGGATCAGGGCGAGCTCTGACCCGGGTTGTAACCACGGGGCGGGCGAGCGGTAAGCACCGCGGTCAGTAAGGTTGTCGGCTGTGATCACCCGCATGTCCGAGCTGTTCCTGCGCACCCTGCGCGACGACCCGGCTGACGCCGAAGTGCCCAGCCACAAGCTGCTGATCCGCGCCGGTTACATCCGGCCGGTCGGGCCGGGCCTGTACAGCTGGCTGCCGCTGGGCCTGCGGGTGCTGCGCAAGATCGAGAACATCGTGCGCGAGGAGATGGTCGCCATCGGCGGCCAGGAGATCCTGTTCCCGGCGCTGCTGCCGAAGGGGCCGTACGAGACCACCAACCGCTGGACCGAGTACGGCGACGGCGTGTTCCGGCTGCAGGACCGCCGCCGCAACGACTACATGCTCGGGCCGACGCACGAAGAGTTCTTCGCGCTGACGGTCAAGGGGGAGTACAGCAGCTACAAGGACTTCCCGCTGCTGCTGTTCCAGATCCAGAACAAGTACCGCGACGAGGCCCGCCCGCGCGCCGGCATCCTGCGCGGCCGCGAGTTCGTGATGAAGGACTCGTACTCCTTCGACGTCGACGACGACGGGCTGCGCACCGCCTACGCCAAACACCGCGAGGCCTATCAGCGGATCTTCGACCGGCTCGGCGTGCGCTACGTGATCGTCAGCGCCGTCTCCGGCGCGATGGGCGGCAGCGCATCCGAGGAGTTCCTGGCCGAAAGCGAGATCGGCGAGGACACGTTCGTGCGCTGCCTGGAGTCCGGCTATGCCGCCAACGTCGAGGCGGTCACCACACCGGCGCCCGACCCGCTGCCCATCGAGGGGCAGCCGGAGGCCCGGGTCTACGACACGCCCGACACCCCGACCATCGCCACGCTGGTGGACTGGGCCAACGAGACACTGGACCGGACCGTCACCGCGGCGGACACGCTGAAGAACGTCATGCTCAAGGTCCGCGAGCCGGGCGGGGACTGGGAGCTGCTGGCGATCGGTCTGCCCGGTGACCGCGAGGTCGACGACAAGCGGCTGGGCGCCGCGCTGGAACCGGCCGAATACGCGCTGCTCGACGACGCCGACTTCGCGAAGTACCCGTTCCTGGTGAAGGGCTACATCGGCCCGAAGGCGTTGAACGCCAACGGTGTTCGCTACCTCGTCGACCCCCGGGTGGTGACCGGCACGTCGTGGATCACCGGCGCCGACGCGCCGAACAAGCACGTCGTCGGGCTGGTCGCCGGTCGCGACTTCACCCCGGACGGCACCATCGACGTCGCCGACGTCCGCGACGGCGATCCCTCGCCGGACGGGGCAGGCAAGCTGGTCAGCGCCCGCGGCATCGAGATCGGCCACATCTTCCAGCTGGGCCGCAAGTACACCGACGCGTTCGAGGTCGACGTGCTCGGCGAGGACGGCAAGCCGGTGCGGCTGACGATGGGCTCCTACGGGATCGGCGTCTCCCGGCTGGTCGCGGTGATCGCCGAACAGCACCACGACGAGCTCGGCCTGCGCTGGCCGTCGTCGGTGTCGCCGTTCGACGTGCACCTGGTCATCGCGAACAAGGACGCCGCCGCCCGCGCCGGCGCCGAGGAACTGGCCGCCGAGCTCGACCGCCGCGGCCTGGAGGTGCTGCTCGACGACCGCACCGCCTCGCCGGGCGTGAAGTTCAAGGACGCCGAACTGCTCGGCGTGCCGTGGCTGGTGGTGGTCGGCCGCGGCTGGGCCGACGGGACCGTCGAACTGCGCAACCGGTTCAGCGGGGACAAGCGCGACGTCGCCGCCGACGGTGCGGCCGACGAGATCGTCACCGCCCTGCGCGGCTAGCGCTTACGCCTGCTCGGCGCCGCCCGGGAACGCCACCGTGACCGGCGTGGCGCCGAGCACCTGGTTCCAGCGCGCGGCGGCGACGGCGCACTGCGTCAGCGCGGCCACCGCGAATGCGCGGTCCGTCTCACTGGTGGCCTGTTCGACGACCGCGCGCCACGCCGTCGCGGCGTCGTTCTCCATCTGCACCGCCAGCTTCGCCGCCTGCTCCGGGGTGTCGACCGTCGTCGGCAGCCGGTAACCGGCCGCGGGCAGCGGTCCGGCGACCGAGCGGTCGTCGAGCAGCGCCAGCGCGGCCTCCCGGCGTTCGCGGTGCGCGGCGATCGACTCGGACACCAGCCAGTTGGTGTCCGGCGTGGTGTGCGCCGACACCACGCCGTAGCCGTAGATGGCGGCGTGCTCGGCGGCGATCGCGTCGAACAGCGCCCCGTCGCCGGGGTTGGCGGGACGGGTGGGCTCGGGTTCGGGGGAGGTCATGACGTCTTCCTCGGGGCCGGCAGCGCGACGGTGTGGGCGGCGGTGCAGGCCGCCGCGATCGACGCCACCAGCCCGGCCTGGTAGCCGGTCAGCCGGGCGGCCAGCTCGGTGGCGCTCTCGGCGGACGTCTTCAGCGCGGCGGAGACGTCGGCCGCCTTCGGTGGCGGCGCCGCCTCGGCCGTCTCCGAGGGGGTCGGTTCGGCGGTCGGGGCGTCCTTGCCGCGCATCCGGACCAGCTCGTCGCTCAGCGCCCGGGCGTGCGCGGCGCGTACGGCCGCGACCGCGGTCAGCGCCTGCGCGACCGCTCCGCGCTCGGCGGCTGCGGCCTCGGCGGCCAGCCTGCTGTCGGCGCGCGCCCGGTCGAGCTGGGCGGCCAGCTCGGCGACCTCGGGCGGGGGCGGCGGTTCGCCGCACGCGGCGGACGCGGCGCCGGCCAGGGCCAACACTGCCGCCGAGACCAGGACGCGTCGCCTGCTGAGGGTCGGCGGTGGGCTGGACACGACGCATATCTTGCCATCGCGGTTCAGTACCGCCGGTTGCGCGTTTGATGAATCCAGCCGCGCCGCTGGCGTATCGTGGGGTGTCGGTTCCGCGGGCAGGCCGCGGAAACGGGTACGGACAACTCAAGACGAGGAGCTCGCCGTGACGGAGCGTTCTGCGGGATTGCCGTCGCAGAAAGAGGTGATCGAGCTACTCCACGGCGAGTTCGCGCGCGCAGGTTACGACATCGAGGACGTGATCGTCGACACCGCGGCGCGCCCGCCTCGCATCACCGTGGTCGCCAACGGCGACAACGGGCTCGACCTCGAAACCATCGCCCAGTTGTCCCGTGAGGCGTCGGCGCTGCTCGACAGGATCGACGCCCACGCCGCCCCCTACGTGCTGGAGGTCACCTCGCCCGGGGTGGACCGGCCGCTGACCACCGAGAAGCACTACCGTCGCGCCCGCGGCCGCAAGGTGGAGGTGACGCTGGACGACGGCTCCACGGTGACCGGCCGGCTCGGCGACACCGCCGACGGCACCGTGCGGTTGGTGGTCCGCGAGGGGCGCGACTTCGGAATCCGTGAACTTGCGCTGCAAAGCGTGACCAAAGCCGTTGTGCAGGTTGAGTTCTCCAAACCCAATCCGCGAGAGCTCGAACTGGCCGGCTTGTCTGGGAAGGGGGCCTCCGCGTGAACATCGACATGGCCGCACTGCATGCCATCGAGGTCGACCGGGGAATTCCGGTCGGTGAACTCGTCGAGACGATCAAGTCGGCGCTGCTGACCGCCTACCGGCACACCGAGGGGCACGCCCCCGAGGCGCGCATCGAGATCGACCGCAAGACCGGCGAGGTCAAGGTGATCGCCACCGAGCGCGACGCCGACGGCAACGTCATCACCGAGTGGGACGACACCCCGGAGGGCTTCGGTCGGGTCGCGGCCACCACCGCGCGGCAGGTGATGCTGCAGCGGTTCCGCGACGCCGAGAACGAGAAGACGTTCGGCGAGTTCGCCGCCCGCGAGGGCGACATCGTCGGCGGCGTCATCCAGCGCGACGCCCGGGCCAACGCCCGCGGCCTGGTGGTGGTGCGCATCGGCAGCGAGACGAAGGGCTCCGAGGGTGTCATCCCGGTCGCCGAGCAGGTCCCCGGCGAGCGCTACGAGCACGGCGACCGGCTGCGCTGCTACGTCGTCGGGGTCACCCGTGGCGCCCGCGAGCCGGTGATCACGCTGTCGCGCACCCATCCGAACCTGGTCCGCAAACTGTTCTCGCTGGAGGTCCCCGAGATCGCCGAGGGTCACGTCGAGATCGTCGCCGTCGCCCGCGAGGCCGGCCACCGATCGAAGATCGCCGTCACCTCCCGGGTGCCCGGCCTCAACGCCAAGGGCGCCTGCATCGGCCCGATGGGCCAGCGGGTGCGCAACGTGATGAGCGAGCTGTCGGGGGAGAAGATCGACATCATCGACTACGACCCCGACCCGGCGAAGTTCGTCGCCAACGCGCTGTCGCCGGCCAAGGTGGTGTCGGTGACCGTCATCGACGAGGCCGCCCGCGCCGCCCGCGTCGTCGTCCCCGACTTCCAGCTGTCGCTGGCGATCGGCAAGGAGGGGCAGAACGCCCGGCTGGCCGCCCGGCTCACCGGCTGGCGCATCGACATCCGCAGCGATGCCGATGCCGGTAGCGCGGAATCAGACCCGGCGCGCGGGGCGCTGCACGACCGCTGACCCACCGGCGGTGGGATTGCCCACGCCGAAGGGTCCTGCCATTTCAAATACGAGCGACGGTGACGGTAGACTCAGCTGTGATCCAGCGCGAGACTTCGGCTTCAGCGCAGCCACGCACCCCCGACGCACCCGTCGGACCGGTGCGGACCTGCATCGGATGCCGAAAACGAGAGCTGGCCGTCGAACTGCTTCGGGTAGTCGCTGTCGGCAACGTTGATGGAGCTGGGAATGGTCTCAGCGCCGTGGCGGTTGACCCAGCGAGAAGGCTGCCGGGGCGGGGTGCCTGGTTGCATCCCACTCCGCGGTGCCTGGAGGCCGCGGTTCGGCGGCGGGCCTTCGGTCGAGCGTTGCGCATCACCGGTTCACCGGACGTATCCGCGGTGATCACGCACGTCAACGCAGTCAGCGGGGGCGGGCAGGACCACCCGGCAACCAGGACAGGTAGCGAAGAACATGAGCACACCGTGAAGTCCCGATGACCATGCGTCATAGCTAACCCGAGGCGCGGCGCCGACCACCGCTGACGCCTCTAGAGATGGAGATGTAGTGGCAGGTAAGGCCCGTGTACACGAGTTGGCCAAGGAACTCGGTGTCACAAGTAAGGAAGTTCTCGCTCGGCTGAGCGAGCAGGGCGAATTCGTCAAGTCCGCGTCCTCCACCGTGGAGGCGCCGGTGGCTCGCCGTCTGCGTGAGTCGTTCGGCGGCGGTAAGAAGGCCGCCGAGCAGGCCTCGGAGAAGGCCGCGGAAAAGACGTCGGAGAAGACGGAGAAGGCGGCCAAGCCCGCCGCCAAGGCCGACACCGGCGCTGCGCAGGCGCCCTCCCCGGCCACCCCGGCCGCGGCGGCTGCTGCGACGCCGGCCGCACCCGCGGCGGCCCCCACCCCAGGCCCGAAGCCGGCGGCACCCAAGCCCGCCGCGCCGACGCCCGCACCGCCTCCGGCCGCGTCCGCGGCTCCGGCGGCTCCGGCGGCGCCCAAGCCTGCCGCGCCGACCCCCGGTCCGCGTCCGGGCCCGACCCCCGGCCCGAAGCCCGCACCGCGGGTGCCCCGGGTCGGCAACAACCCGTTCTCCTCGCAGCAGCCGGTCGACCGGCCGATCCCGCGTCCGCAGGCGCCCCGCCCGGGTGTGCCGCGGCCCGGTGGCGGTCCGCGGCCCGGCGTGTCGCCGGCCAATATGCCGCCGCGTCCCGGCGGCCCCCGTCCGCCGCGTCCCGGTGGCGGTCCGCGCCCCGGTCCCGGTGGCGGTCCCCGTCCCGGTGCGGGTCAGGGCGGTCGTCCCGGCGGTGGCGGTGGCGGCGGTAACTACCGCGGCGGTGGCGGCGGCGCCCCGGCCGGTGGTGGTTTCCGCGGTCGTCCCGGTGGTGGCGGCGGCCGGCCCGGTCAGCGCGGCGGTGCGGCCGGTGCGTTCGGCCGTCCCGGCGGTGCCCCGAAGCGGGGTCGCAAGTCGAAGCGCGCGAAGAGGGCCGAATACGAGAACATGCAGGCGCCGGTCGTCGGTGGCGTCCGGCTGCCGCACGGCAACGGTGAGGTCATCCGGCTGGCCCGCGGCGCGTCGCTGAGCGACTTCGCCGAGAAGATCGACGCCAACCCGGCCGCGCTGGTGCAGGCGCTGTTCAACCTCGGCGAGATGGTGACCGCCACCCAGTCGGTGGGTGACGACATCCTCGAGCTGCTCGGCAGCGAGATGAACTACAAGGTTCAGGTCGTCTCGCCCGAGGACGAGGACCGCGAGCTGCTCGAGTCGTTCGACATCACCTACGGCGAGGATGAGGGCGACGAGGAGGACCTGCAGGTCCGCCCGCCGGTCGTCACCGTCATGGGCCACGTCGACCACGGCAAGACCCGACTGCTGGACACCATCCGCAAGGCCAACGTCCGCGAGGGCGAGGCCGGCGGCATCACCCAGCACATCGGCGCCTACCAGGTCGCCGTCGAGCACGACGGCCGCGAACGGCAGATCACCTTCATCGACACCCCGGGTCACGAGGCGTTCACCGCCATGCGTGCCCGCGGCGCGAAGGCCACCGACATCGCGATCCTGGTGGTCGCCGCCGACGACGGCGTGATGCCGCAGACGGTGGAGGCCATCAACCACGCGCAGGCCGCTGACGTGCCGATCGTGGTGGCGGTCAACAAGATCGACAAGGAGGGCGCCGACCCGGCCAAGATCCGCGGTCAGCTCACCGAGTACGGGCTGGTGCCCGAGGAGTACGGCGGCGACACGATGTTCGTCGACATCTCAGCCAAGCAGGGCACCAACATCGACCAGCTGCTGGAGGCGGTGCTGCTGACCGCGGACGCCGCCCTGGACCTGCGGGCCAACCCCGACATGGAGGCCCAGGGTGTGGCCATCGAGGCGCACCTGGACCGCGGTCGTGGCCCGGTCGCCACGGTGCTGGTGCAGCGCGGCACCCTGCGGGTCGGCGACTCCATCGTCGCCGGCGACGCGTACGGGCGTGTGCGCCGCATGGTCGACGAGCACGGTGAGGACGTCGAGGAGGCGCTGCCGTCGCGGCCGGTGCAGGTCATCGGCTTCACCTCGGTGCCGGGCGCCGGCGACAACTTCCTCGTCGTCGAGGAGGACCGCATCGCCCGCCAGATCGCCGACCGGCGCGCGGCGCGCAAGCGCAACGCGCTGGCCGCCAAGACCCGCAAGCGGATCAGCCTGGAGGACCTGGATTCGGCGCTGAAGGAAACCAGCCAGCTGAACCTGATCCTCAAGGGCGACAACGCCGGTACGGTCGAGGCCCTGGAGGAGGCGCTGCTCAACATCCAGGTCGACGACGAGGTGCAGCTGCGCGTCATCGACCGCGGTGTCGGCGGTATCACCGAGACCAACGTCAACCTGGCGTCGGCGTCGGACGCGATCATCATCGGCTTCAACGTGCGCGCCGAGGGCAAGGCCACCGAGCTGGCCAACCGCGAGGGTGTGGAGATCCGGTACTACTCGGTCATCTACCAGGCGATCGAGGAGATCGAGGCCGCGCTCAAGGGCATGCTCAAGCCGATCTACGAGGAGAAGGAGCTCGGCCGCGCCGAGATCCGGGCGATCTTCCGGTCGTCGAAGGTCGGCAACATCGCCGGCTGCCTCGTGCAGTCGGGGATCATGCGCCGCAACGCCAAGGCCCGCCTGCTGCGGGACAACGTGGTGGTCGCCGAGAACCTCAACGTCAACTCGCTGCGCCGGGAGAAGGACGACGTCACCGAAGTCCGCGAGGGTTACGAATGCGGTCTGACGCTGAACTACTCCGACATCAAGGAAGGCGACATCATCGAGACGTACGAGCTCGTCGAGAAGGCGCGCACCTAGTGGCGGGCGCGGATCGGGGTTCTCATGGCTGATCCGGCACGGGCCAAACGGCTGGCCAAGCGCATCTCGACGCTCGTCGCCTCGGCGATCGAGTACGAGATCAAGGATCCCCGGCTCGCCGGGGTGACGATCACCGACGTCAAGGTCACCAACGACCTGCACGACGCGACGCTGTACTACACCGTGATGGGTCCGTCGCTGTCCGAGGAACCGGACTACGAGGGGGCCGCGGCGGCGTTGGAGAAGGCGAAGGGGGTGCTCCGGTCCAAGGCCGGAGCCGCCCTCGGCGTCCGGTTCACGCCGACGCTGACCTTCCAGCGCGACACCGTGCCCGACGCGGCGGCCAAGATGGAGGAGCTGCTCGCCAAGGCGCGCGCCGCCGATGAGGAACTGGCGCGTGTCCGTGAGGGGGCGACCCCGGCCGGTGACGCCGACCCGTATCGGGTCCCGGTCGAGAAAGAGGACGAGCAGGACCAAGAACAGGACTGAGTCCGCGCCCGGTGCGTGCACTCACGCGCACCGGGCCGGGCCAGTACACCCATACCCCTCAGAAGGAACATTCCCCAGGCAACGAAGTCTGAGGATCTTCCCGGTGGTTCAGCAAAGTTCGTGCAGGTCAGCTAAGGTTTCGCGCCCGCGCGAATCTCGCTGAGAACCGCGCTGTGCCAATCGGTCAGGTGGGTCCTGACGTGCCCGGCCACGAGCCGGTTTTGCCACCCGCTAATATTGACAGATTTCTCAATAAGCACGTGCGACTGTTGCGTTCGCCAGTAGCTTGCCTCTGCTGACGCGCCTCGCGGCAAGTGGCCCGGGGTTTTGCACGTCAGGAAGGTTTTCGATGAGGCATGTTCCTCCGGCTCCGGTTTCGTCACAGTCCGAAGGTCTGGGGGCACTGCCCCCCCCGACCAGCCCCCCGGCACCCGGGTGAGGCCGCGTCAGCGGCGAGCCTCGGCCTATGTGGGCCGCGTCGGTGCGCTCGCGGTGGCGATGGGTATCGGTGCCGCGATCACGCTGTGGACTCCGGTCGCGTTTGCCGACTCCTCGGAGCCCGGTGCGACGTCGTCGGAGTCGAGTGACCCCTCCGGCGCGGGCACGGGAGCCGGCGCGGCCGCGGGCGGGTCGACCGGCCCGGACGACGGTGGGCCGGGTTCGGTCGGGAGTATCGGCGGTGCGTCGGGTGGTTCGGACGACGCTGACGATCCGGCAGATGACCTTGACGCCGATGACCTCAGTGACTTCGACGCAGATGACTTCGACGCCGAAGCGTTCTCGTCGGCCGGTAGCGCGCCGCGCGGCCAGAAGGCAGGGACCCGGGAGGACGCCGAGGACGACACCGAGAAGCTCACAGAGGCTCTCGGGGCATCGGGTGTGCCGGCCACCAGCATTCCGGGCGATCAGCCCGCGCTGAGCATCCAGGCGCCGGTCGTGGTCCCGCCGGTCGCCGCTGAAGGCGGGCAACCCGGTTCGGCTGCGGAGCCGGTGTCGAAAGCCGCGGTCCAGCGCGACACCGCGGCGCGGACGACGGCCGGTGCGTATTCCACCGCCTCCGATGACGAGCAGCAGAATCCGCTCGGCCTGGTCGATGTCACGGCAGTGCCCGCGCTGGCCAGTCTGGCGAGCGCCCCGTTCCAGATCTGGCTCGGACCGGTCCTGCTGATCGGCAACGGAACGATCGACCATCCGCACGCGGGCATCCTGTTCGGCAACGGGTACAGCTGGTCCGCGGCGAGCTGTGTCGCGGTGGTGTGCCACGGCGGCAACGGCGGCCTGATCGGCAACGGCGGCAGCGGCTTCAACGGCGGTAACGGCGGCTCGGCCTACCTGTTCGGCAACGGTGGGGCCGGCGGCGCCGGTGTCGAGGGCATCAAGGCCACCGGCGGCAACGGTGGCAACGCCGGTCAGTCGACCGTCGTCGTCGACGGCAGCACCGTCACCGGCGTCCAGGTGAGCGCGGGCGATGGCGGCACCGCGGACGGCGCGGACAGCGTCGGCGGGACCGGCGGCTACCCGCAGATCAGCGTCACCAACGGGGCTGAGGTGACGGATACGACCTTCACCGGCGGCGACGGCGGCGAGGCCACCAACGGTGGAGTCGGCGGCACCGGCGGCTACCAGGTCATCTCGGTCGACGACAGCACGGTCACCGACGTGACGGTGACCGGGGGTGCGGGCGGCCGCGCGGACGGCGCCGACAGCCGGGGCGGCAACGGGGGCCGGGTCGACAACTTCGTCTTCACCAACGGCGCCGAGGTGACGGACTCGACCTTCACCGCCGGAGACGGCGGTTACGGCGAGGACGGCGGTGAGGGTGGCAACGGCGGCCGGTTCTTCGGCACCGTCGACGGGGGCACTGTCACCGGCCTCACGGCCACCGGAGGCACGGCGGGCTACGGGATCGGCGCCGGCAGCCAGGGCGGCAGCTCGGGCGGCGCCGAGGTCGACATCAAGAACGGCGGTGTGCTGGAGAACGCCACCATCGTCGGTGGTGACGGCGGCTACGGCCAGGACGGCGGCAAGGGCGGCCCCGGTCAGCGAGGCCTGTACTGGGTCTACGCCAACGGCACCGTGACCAACGCCCACGCCATCGGCGGCGCGGGCGGCGATGCCGCGGGCGCCGGTGCCGAGGGCGGCGACGGCCACATCTCCTACATCACCGCGGGACGGGACTGGGGCGAGGGCACGTCCCAGGGCACCGCTTCCGGCACCGTTCAGGGTGGCCGCGGCGGCAACGCCTTCGGTGTGAACGCCAAGGGCGGCGACGCCAACGCGGCGGCGATCCAGGCCACCGGCACCAACGCGGTCGCCTCGGGCACCGTCTACGGCGGCAACGGCGGTAACGCGATCGGTGACAACAGCACCGGTGGTGGCACCTCGGGCTCGTACTCGCAGATCATCGCGCTCGGAGAGGACGCGGTCGCGACCGGCAACACCGTCTACGGCGGCAGCGGCGGTGACGGCGTCAACGGCGGCACCGGCGGCCGGGGTGGATACGCGCTCGTCGGCGTGAACTACTCCAACGGCGGGCAGTGGATCAACGGCGAGGCCCGCGGCGGCAACGGCGGCACCGGCACCGGTGCGGGTAACACCGGCGGCGCCGGATCCCCCATCGAAGAGCTCGGTACCGCCGCCAACCCGAAGGACGGTGAGGTCGTGATCGCTGCCAACGGTGTGGACAAGCCGTAGCGGCGGATGATCACAGCTGCGGCCCGGCCGGAAACCGGGCCGCAGTTCCATCCCCGAGGGTGCGACATCGGGATGCGCCGTCGCCCCGTACCGTGTTCACTGAGGCTGAGGGAAACGGGGGGCCCGAAGCACACCGACTCCTGAGGACGCCGATGACGACGATCGAACCGACGGCCGACACGCCGCTGGTCGGTGCACGCCTGGACGCGGCAGGCGCGGCCCACCTGCTGAATCGCGCGGACACCATCGTCATCGTCGCGCACGTCCACCCGGACGCCGACACCATCGGCGCCGGGCTCGCGCTGGCGCTCGTGCTGGACCGGGCGGGTAAGACCGCCCAGGTCAGCTTCGCCGCGCCGGCGGCGCTTCCCGAGTCGCTGCAGTCCCTGCCCGGCGGTCACCTGCTGGTCGCTCCGCAGGACGTGCGCCGGGACGCCGATCTGGTGGTCACCGTCGACATCCCCAGCGTCAACCGGCTGGGCGCGCTGGGCGAGCTGGCCGGTCCCGGCAGGCAGGTGCTGGTCATCGACCACCACGCCTCCAACCAGCTGTTCGGCACCGCCAACTTCGTCGACCCGTCGGCGGACTCGACCACCATGCTGGTGGCCGATCTGCTGGATGCCTGGGGCAAACCCATCGACAAGGACGTCGCGCACTGCCTGTACGCCGGTCTGACCACCGACACCGGGTCGTTCCGGTGGGCCACCCCGCGGGCGCACCGGCTGGCGGCGCGGCTGATCGAGGTCGGCGTCGACAACGCCACGGTGAGCCGCACCCTGCTCGACACCCACCCGTTCGCCTGGCTGCCGATGCTGTCGCGGGTGCTGGCCTCGGCGCAGTTGGTGCCGGACGCGATCGGTGGCCGAGGATTCGTGTATGCCGTTGTGCCGCACGAGGAATGGCGTAATGCGCGACCGGAGGAGGTGGAAAGCGTCGTCGACATCGTGCGCACCACCCAGCAGGCCGAGGTGGCGGCGGTGTTCAAGGAGATCGAACCCGGGCACTGGTCGGTGTCGATGCGGTCGAAGTCGTTCGACATCTCCGTGATCGCCAGTGGGTTCGGCGGGGGCGGGCACCGGCTGGCCGCCGGTTATTCGGCCGACGGCGCCGCCACCGACGTCGTGGTCGCGCTGCGCACCGCTCTTGGCTGAACCGCACGACGGCGCGGTGGCCCCGGTCACCGGCCGGCGGATCGCGGGACTGGCGCTGCCCGCGCTCGGGGTGCTGGCCGCCGAACCGATCTACCTGCTGTTCGACATCGCGATCGTCGGCCGTCTGGGTGCGCTGGCGCTGGCGGGCCTGGCGATCGGCGGGCTGGTGCTGACCACGGTCAGTTCCCAGATGACGTTTCTGTCCTACGGCACCACCGCACGGTCGGCCCGCTTCTACGGCGCGGGGGACCGGGCGGCGGCCGTCGCCGAGGGGGTGCAGGCCACCTGGCTGGCACTCGGCCTCGGGATAGCGCTGACCGCCGCGGTGCAGGTGGCCGCGGTGCCGCTGCTGTCGGTGCTGGCCGACGGCGGGCAGATCGCCGACGCGGCGCTGTCCTGGGTGCGGATCGCGGTGTGCGGGGTGCCGGCGATCCTGGTGTCAGCGGCCGGCAACGGCTGGATGCGCGGCGTGCAGGACACGGTGCGGCCGCTGCGGTTCGTCGTGGTCGGGTTCGCGGTGTCGGCGCTGCTGTGCCCGCTGCTGGTGTACGGGCTGCTGGGCATGCCGCGGCTCGAGCTGGCCGGGTCGGCGGTGGCCAACCTGGTGGGGCAGTGGCTGGCCGCGCTGCTGTTTCTGCGGGCGCTGCTGGTCGAGCGGGTTCCGCTGCGCCTGCAACCGCGGGTGCTGCGCGCACAGATGGTGATGGGCCGCGATCTGGTGGTGCGCACGCTGGCGTTTCAGGCGTGCTTCGTCTCGGCCGGGGCGGTGGCCGCCCGGTTCGGTGCTGCCGCCGTGGCAGCGCACCAGGTGGTCCTGCAGTTGTGGAACTTCCTTGCGCTGGTGCTGGATTCGCTGGCGATCGCCGCGCAGTCGCTGGTGGGCGCGGCGCTGGGGGCCGGCCAGCTCGCGCACGCGAAATCGGTGGCGTGGCGGGTGACGATCTTCTCCACCCTGGCCTCGGTGGTGCTGGCGACGGTGTTCGCCGTCGGGGCGTCGGTGTTTCCGGGCGTGTTCACCGACGACCGGTCGGTGCTCGACGCGATCGGGGTGCCGTGGTGGTTCATGGTGGCCCAACTGCCGGTCGCCGGAATCGTTTTCGCGCTCGACGGGGTGCTGCTCGGCGCCGGTGACGCCAAGTTCATGCGCAACGCCACGCTGGCCAGTGCGCTGCTCGGGTTCCTGCCGCTGATCTGGTTGTCGCTGGCGTTCGGCTGGGGTCTGCTGGGCATCTGGTCCGGCCTGTCGACGTTCATGGTGCTGCGGTTGGGGTTCGTCGGCTGGCGCGCCTTCTCCGGGCGTTGGCTGGTGCCCGGCACCGCCCGCTGAGCCGTGAGCGTGCACTCGGGGCGCTACGGATTTCGTCGACTTCGATCTTGACTGGTCCTGTCAAATGTTTGCTGATAAACCGACGTCGGGTCCGGTTGATCCAGCGGGGACGCTCACTCGGTCGCACCGGACGTGGCGCTGACGTGTAGAGCGTCGGCCGGCCCGAGGGTCGGACGAACGTCGCCGCGGCGCGCACATTACCGCACCGTAACCTAAGTTTCCTTACGTGCTGAGGCAACAACCATACCTCGGTGAACAGTGCTGATGTTGGCACAGCACATACCTCGGCGAGGGGTTGCGCCGGTCGGCGACAGCGCTCCCGGTCGGGCGCCGGCGCTGTCCCGTCGTCTTTTTGCGGAGCGGTCGTAGGCCTTGCAAGCCCTGGAGAAAACCTTCCTGATTTCGTGAACACGTGAACCTACTTTTGAGTAAGTTTCGGCAGTCTTGTTTGCCGACTCTTGAAGGAGTTCTGATGTACGTTGCTTCGCGGTCCTATCTGGCTGCGGGCGCGGCGCTGGTGAGCGCCGGCGCTATCGCCGTCAGCCCGATCGCTCCGCCCGTGCCTGACATCGCGCTGCCCACGGTCGACGCATCGTCGTCGGCGTTCGCGCTGTCGGCCGCCGTGAACCCCATCGAGGAGTGGGTGCGCGTCATCGAGACGTCGCTCGCGAACGTCAACACGGTGGGGCAGAAGTGGCTGGCGGACCCGGTACCGCTGCTTCGTCAGGTGCTCGCCAACCAGCTCTACATGGCCACGAACTTCCCGGCCGTCGCGCAGGCGCTGGTGGCACGTCTCGGCGAGCTCAGCCCGTCGGATCCCACCGGTGTGCCTGCGATGTTCAAGCAGTTCGTCGTCAACCAGCTTGAGGGCATCCAGATCTTCGCCGACACGATCAGGTCCGTGATCGACGAGCTCGGCGCGGTAATGAATCCCGACGATCCGCTCGGAGTCCCCGCGACGGTGCGGCTGATGATGGATCAGATCGCCGCCGGTGAGTTCGCGCAGGCGGTCACCACGTTCGCGAGCCTCGGGGTGATCGTCGGCCTGCCGGTCATGATGGCCGGTTTCCCGATCGCAGGAGTGCTGGCCCAGCCGTTCAAGGACCTCGCCAACATCGTCGACCCGACCGGCGTGGCGTCGGCGCCGCTGCTCAACATCGCCAAACTCATCGAGCGGGTGCCCTCCGTGCTGCCGAGCGTGGTGCTCAACGGGCTTCTCGGCCCGGTCAACGCGGCCGCGCTCGCCACCGCGACAGTGCTCGAGGACCTCGTCGGCGCGGTCCGCGGCGCCGATCTGGGTGCGCTCGTCGGTGCTGTGATCAACGCCCCCGCCAGGATCGTCGACGCGTTCCTCAACGGCGTCATGGCGCCCGGAGACTTCCCGATGGCCGGCCTGATCGGCGGTCCGTACGGGATGTCGGCGATCGGCAGCGTGATGGACGCGATCAAGAGCCTGGCGCAGGCGATCAAGATGCCCGGCATCACCGTGAGCGCTCGTCAGGGGGCCGCGTCGGTGACGGGGCCGGAAACGGCGCCGGAGAGCACCTTGTCGTCCGACGTCGACATCGTCACCGTGGCGGTGACGACAGACGACGGTGCCGGCACCGTGAAGAACGCGTCCGTCACCGAGGAGGAGCCCGCCGCCGAGGTGCCGGTGCCTGCGACCGAACCGGATGCCGAGTCGACGGAGACGGTTCCGGCGGACGACCTGCCGGATCCCGAGTCGCTGGATCCGTTGCCCACCGACTCCGCAGAAGACGCCGGGCTCGGTCTGGTCCGAGACAGCCTCAAGGCGGAGCCCGGCGAAACCGGTATGGACGCAGAGGAATCCGACGGGGATCCGTCGGGCGCGAACGGCGCCGAGGGAACCGACGGCGATGACGCGCCTTCCGGAGACGATGAGTCGCCGGCGGGCGGATCGGAGTCCGGGGGCGACGAGTCCTGACCGTGCGGACGCACGGTCGCCGAGATCTACGCCTGGGTCGTGGTTCGTCGAGAATCGCGACCCAGGTGTAGAACTCGTGGGGATCAGACGGGTTGGTAGCGCTCCAGATTGCGCAGCACGATGGCCGAGACGACGTTGCCTGAGCCGACCGCGCGGGTGAACCACTCACGCGCGGCGTCGAAGTCGGGCGGATCTGACCGGCTGTACAGGATCCCGAGATTGTGCATGGCGTAGGCGTCGCCGGCCTGCGCGGCGGATGTCAGCCAGAGTCGCGCGGTGTCGAACTCGCCGAGGTGCTCCATGCAGAGAAACCCCAGACGCACCATCGCGCCGATGTTTCCGGCCCGCGCGCCGGGTTCAAGCCAGTACCGTGCCGCGTCGACGTTCGGTGGCTCCATCCGGTCGAGGTAGAGCGCGCCCAGGTTCGCCATTGCCTCGACGCTCCCGCCTACCGCCGCCCGTCGGTAGGCGGCCACGTCGAGGCCGCGCTCCGCCCGCCAGGCCGGCCGGTCCATCACCACTGTCGGCATTTGCTCTCCTCACCGTCGGATTCCCGTGTCCCAGGTAGGAGTCGACAAGCCATCCAGCGCTGACAGTTTTTGGCGGCCTATCCGGGCGTGGGTGCCTGGGCAGGCGCGCTCGGCGAGGGCGGAGCAACGGGTGGCGGTGCCTGCGGTGTCGGCTCCAGGCGTGGTGTCGGCGACGGCGCGACCTCAGGCGGTGCGACCGGCGGCGGCTCCTCGTTCAGCGTTAGCGGCGGCACCCTGATCGGCGACGGGGGCGGCGGCGGAGCGTTCGGCGCCGCCTCCGTCGGCCCGGCGGGGGAGACGACCGTCGGGGTGTTCGTCGGGGTGTTGAGGTATGCCAGCAGCAGTGCGGTGGCCGCGGCGATCTCGGCGACGAACACTGCCGACAACATCAGCCGACGGCGGTCCTCGCGGGCGTCACCCGGCAACCCGGGCTCACCGGCCAACGCGGTGTCGTGGCTGACCAGTTGCACATCTCGCATCGTCTTCTCGCGCAACCACTTCGGCGCCGGAATCATCACCGGGGCGGCACCCAGCAGTGCGGTCGGGCTGACCAGGCGTCGGCGTTCCTCGTCGCACACGCCGCAGGACTTGACATGGCGGGAGATGCGTTTGCGCATCAAGACGGTGAACTCACCGTCCCACGCCGCGAGCAGCTCACGCAACTGCGGCACGCGCTCGCGTTCCTCTGCACACTCCGCGAAACCAGAAGTGCGCCAAGGGATCGCTCGACGGTCCTGCGCAGCCGCGACACCATCGTGTTGGCGCTGGCGCGGCTGACCCCCAACGCCTCGGCGAGCTCCGGGCCGTCGAGTCCGTGCCGGAACGTCAGATCCAGCACGGCCCGGTCGCGGTCCGACAACCCGCCCGCCGCCTCGGCGACCAGATCGGCGAGGTCGGTGCGCACCGACTGGGCGTCGGGACCCGCGTCGTCGGAGGCGGATTTGGGCAGCTCCTCGGTCGGTGCCTCACGCCGCAACTCGCGCAGCCGGCGCAGCGCCTGGTTGCGGGCGATCGAATACAGCCATGGCCGCAGCCTGTCCGGATCCTTGAGCTGATGCAGGCGGGTCGCGGCGATCAAGAACGTCTCCTGCACACAGTCCGCGGCGGCGTCGAGGTCGCGCAGCATGCCGACGCAGAAGTCGTGCAGACGGTCGGCGTAACGGTCGTAGATGGCCGCGAAGGCCTCCCGATCGCCGGACATGCTGCCGTAAACCAGTTCGGCATCGCCTGTGCGCACGTCGTCGGCGTGCCACTCGGGTACTGCGGTCATGACAGTCCCTTCGCCGTACCTCAGGGTACTGAGCCGTCACTCGGCGTGCGTGCTTTTGCGCACGTCGCGCTGTTGTTCGGCGTGCGCCTCGACGGCGTCGAGAAGGAGGTCCTGGCTTGTTGGGTGAACAGCCGCTGACTGGACCCGATGACCTGCACCACGAGCAGGGCGGCGACCGGGATCGTCCAGACGAGGTTGCTCACGGGTTCGGTCCTTCCGGTACGGGCGGACGGCTGTGGAGGTCCGCCGGGGCGGTGAACTGCGATCCGGGACCCGGGCGCGGGTCGGCGGGATCGCCGCCCGGAAGGGGCCACCGCGGGAACTGCGGCCACTGCGACAGGTCGGGCAACTGCGGCCACACCAGCGGTGGGGCGGGCGCCGGTGGGGCCGGCTCCGGGTTCGGTGCCGCGGGCGGGGGTGGTGCCGGTGACGGTTCGATGGTCGGCGCCGCCACCGGGGGCGTCGTCGGCTGCCGCGGTGCCGGAACCGGGGCGCTGACCACCGGGGCCGGTGCCGCCGGCGTCGACTCGACGTGCACCGGTGGCTGGGCAGGTGGCGCCGGCGTGATCCGGCCGACCTCGACCGGCGCAGGGGCGGCCGGTTTCTGGGAGACGAACCACAGCGCCCCGGCGCCCACCGCCGCCAGCAGTGCGACGACGAACGCGGCGATCGGCAGCGCCGAGCCGCGGTGCGCTGAGGTGTCATCGGTTGGTACCGGCTTCAGCTGCGCGCTCGAACAGGTCAGCTGGACCTCGTTGAGCGTCCGTTCGCGCAGCCATGCCGGCGCCGGGATGAACACCGGTGCCGCACCCAGCAGGGCGGCCGGGCTGGCGAGTCGTCGGCGCTGCGCGTCGCAGACCTCGCACACGTCGATGTGACGCGAAATGCGTTTGCGCATCAAGCATATTGAATGTTCCATCCCAGCCGTCGAGGATGGCCGCGAGTTCGTCGCACCCGCCGCCTGCGCGGACCCGTCGTGACACCAGCAGCGCACCGAGCGCGCGTTCGACGTTCTGGCGCAGCCGGTGCACGATCGTGTTCGCGTTCGCCGGGGTGACGCCCAGGATGTCGGCGAGGTCCGGCCCGTTCAGGCCGTGCCGGAACGCCAGCTCGAGCACCGCGCGGTCCCGGTCGGACAGTCCGCAGGCCGCCTCCTCGATCAGATCGGACAGTTCCAGCCGCGCGGCCAGCGCCTCGGGTCCCGGCTCGGCGGACGCCGTGTCGGGCACCTCGTCGGTCGGCACCTCGCGCCGACGGTCGCGGATCCGGCGCAGCGCCTCGTTGCGGGCGATGGCGTAGAGCCACGGCCGCAGCCTGTCCGGGTCGCGCAGCTGGGGCAATTGCGTTGCCGCCGTGCAGAACACGTCCTGGACGCAGTCGGCGGCGCTGTCGCGGTTGGCGAGCATCCCGACGCAGAAGTCGTACAGGCGATTCGAGTAACGGTCGTAGATCATGGCGAACGCTCTCTTGTCACCCGACACAGCGGCACGGGTCAGCTCCGTGTCGCTGTGCCGTCGGATCGGGGAAGTGGCCGGGGCGGTCATGCCGGTTCCTTCAGGAGGTCAGGTCGAACACGGGGTCCGGCAGCGGCAGCGGTTCGGGCTGTTCCTGCGGGCCCGCGCTCAGGTCCAGCCCGGGGTCGACGAACGGGCCGGGTTGCGGATCCACCGGGTCCGGCTGCTCCTGGTCCTGGGGGATCTCGTCGGCGGGGGCCTCGTCGGCCGGGGTCTCGGGTGCCGGGGCCTCGTCGGCCGGTGCGGGCGGGGCCGGCGTCTGCTGGGGCGCCAGTGTGACGGTCGTGGTCCGTGCCGGGCCGGGCGTGACCGTACGGTTCGCTGCCGGGGGAGCCGCGGTCGGCGCCGGGGCGACGGCCGCGGGGACCGGCGCCTCGACGACCGGCGCCTCGACGACCGGCGACACCACAGCCGGCTCGGTCGGGCCGACGTCCGTCACCGCCAGCGCCACCGCGACGCCAGCGCCGATCCCGGCCGCCAGCGCTGCGGCCAGCACGGCGTGGCGGACCACCGATCGGGCCGGGGCCGGTTCGGCGACGGGTGCGGGCACGGTCTCCGGACCGGTGCGACCCTCGAGCAGGAAGTCCTGGTCAGGGGTGCCGAGCGGGCTGGACGACCAACCGGCGGCGACGGTGCGGGTGTCGGCTTCGTTCTGGAAGGTGGTCATGGCTGCTCTCCGTCTGCGCGGCCACCCCGGACGGGTGGCGGTCACAGGTAGGAGCAGCCGGACAGGGTGGTGCTGACACTTTTTCCGGAACTTTTTCCGGTCAGTCGAGAAGGCCGAGGTCGCGGGCCCTGCGCACCGCGGCGGCACGCGCGAACTCACCGCCCTGCAGCGCCCGGTACGGTCCCGTGGCCCGGTCGGGGTCACCGGGGATATAGCGATTAACGGGTTGATTGCCCGCAAATACTGCGGGCAATCAACCCGTTAAGCCGTAGAGGTTCAGCGCACCTGGGAGCGGCCGCGCTCAATCACCGAGGAGCGGCTGGCGGCGATGTCGTCGCCGGAGGTGCTGCGCATCCACTCCCGCGCCGACGCCGCCTCGATCCACAGCGCGGCGTTGGTCTGGGCCTCGTCGATGCGGTGGTAGGACGCCAGCAGGGCGCGCACCGCCTTCTGGTTGTTGCCGACGATCGACGCCGCGATCTCCCGCGCCCGCGGCAGCAGCTGATCGTGGGCAACCACCTCGGTGACCAGGCCCGCGCGCAGCGCGTCGGCGGCCGACAGGTAGTCGCCGGTCAGGCTCATCTGACGGGCCAGTCCCACCCCGACCTTCTGCGGCAGCCGCACCGACAGCCCCCACGTCGGCAGCAGCCCCACCCGCGCGTGCGTGTCGGCGAACCTGGCGTTCTCCGAGGCGATCAGGATGTCGCAGTACAGCGCCAGCTCCAGGCCACCGGTGACCGCGGCGCCGTTGATCGCGCCGATCACCGGCTTGTCCATCGACGGCCACTTCGGCGAGATGTCGGGCAGCTCGGTGGTGTCGCCGAGCTCCTTGAGATCCAGGCCCGCGCAGAACACCGGGTCGGCACCCGTCACGATCACCACGTCGACGTCATCGTCATCCTGCGCCTCAGCCAGGGCGCCGAAAAAGCGTTTCCGCAGCTCAGCGGAGAGCGCGTTACGTGATTTCGGCCGGTTGAGGGTCAAGGTGCGCACCCGGTCGCGGGTGTCGATCAGCAGGATGTCGTCAGTCACCCGATCAACATATCGTGGGGCTTATGTGCCGAAACATCACGGAGCTGCGAGGGCTGGAACCGGCCGCCACCGACGAAGAGGTCGAAGCCGCCGCCCGGCAGTACATCCGCAAGGTCAGCGGAATCACCCGGCCGACCGGCGCGACCGTCGAGGTGTTCGAGGCCGCGGTCGCCGAGGTCGCCGCCATCACCCGCCGGCTGCTGGCCGAGCTGCCGCCGCGGCGTCAACCGCCCAAGACGGTGCCGCCGCTGCGCCGCCCCGAGGTGCGGGCCCGCATCGCGGCCGCCAACCCGTGACGGCGACGCTGACCTCGCCGGCGCTCAAGGAGTGGAGCGCGGCGATCCACGCGCTGCTCGACGGCCGGCAGACCGTGCTGCTGCGCAAGGGCGGAATCCACGAGAAGCGGTTCACGGTGGCGGCGCCGCGGTTCCTGCTGTTCCCGACCGTCGCGCACAGTCACGCCGAACGTGTCCGCCCCGAACACCGCGACCTGCTCGAGCCGGCGGCCGCCGACAGCAGCGACGACGCCGTGGTGCTCCGTGCCGGCGCCACCGTCGTGGCCGCCGTCGAGGTCAACCGGCCGGAGAACCTGGAACAGATTGCGCCGCTTCATATCTGGACTGACGAGTCGGTGCGGTCCGACCGCCTGGACTTCCGGCCCCGGCACCGACTGACGGTGCTCGTCGTGCAGGCCTGTCCGCTCGCCGATCCGGTGCGGTTGGTGCGCACCCCCGACTACCGGGGATGCACGAGTTGGGTAGACCTGCCGGTCGATCCGCGATGGGCGGACCCCGTGCACGACACCGACACCCTGAACGCGATCACCGCGCGGGTACGCGACTCCGTGGGCCGATCAGGTGTTTGCCGAATCCGCCCGAATTTGAGTTCTATTTGAGAAGGCGGCCGGGCTGCTAACGGCTCCCTAGATTGAATTCTGTACGACAAGAATCGACAGAATAAAGGGAGTTCATCATGACCATCTCCAGTCGCGGCCTCGCCCTGCCGTTCGGTGCCGGCGCCCTGGCCGTCGCGCTCGCGTCGGCCCCGGCCGCCGCTGCGGCCAGCACAGTGACCAGCACAAACACCGACCGGACCAACATCACCCAGCGTCCGGGACACGTGGCGATCGAGGTGCTGCCTCCGGATGTCCGGCCGCCGATGATCTGGGGTCCGTCGTCGAGCCCACTGTTTCTGCTCGGCGACTGACCGCCAGTCACGCAAACCGCGGACCGTTTTCGGCCCGCGGTTTCGCGCTATGGGATTTGAATTTCCTATGAAATTCTTGCACCGCGCATTGTTATTTGCTCACCCGGCCGGGGGCTGGGGGCCCGCGGGCAGGATCAGCCGCGAGGCGCCGTCCCCCAGATGGACCGTGTGGGTCGCCGGGACCAGCGTGCGGCCCGTGCCCAGCGGCTCCCCGCTGCCGAGGTTGCGCGCGAACCGCGGATGCGAGCCGCCCGCCACCAGCACCCGGATCCTCGACCCAGCGCGCAACCGGTGCGCCACCGGATCCAGCTCGATCCGTACCGTGCCGGAATCCGGTGCGGCGCCGACGTATCCGTCGCTGACATTGCGGGAGCGGCCCTTGGCGTCGACCTCGCTGATCCGCACGAACAGATCGTTGTGCGGGTTGTCGCAGGAGTGCGCCAGCTCCAGCACCGGCGACCCGACCACGTACAGGTCGGTGGGCAGCCGGTCACCGGTGAAGCTCAGCACGTCCGGGCGCTGGGCGAGCTTGTCGTCGCGGGTGTAGCCCGCCTCCGGGGACAGCAACCGTCCGCCGACCGTCGGGGTCGGGTCGGCCGGGTTGTACGTGAACGACGACGGCGCAGCCGTTTCCGGCGGCACCGCGTCCCCGAGCCGGCCACCCGGCTGCAGATAACGGACCACCTCCGGCATCGCGGGCGGCCACTCGTCGAGCTCCAGCCAGCCGCGGCCGTTGACGAACACCCGCACCGGTTTGCGCCGTCGGCTGGGCCCCCCGCCGAGGTGGGTGCCGAGCCAGTCCAGCGTCTCGCGGATCACCGTCGGCGCGGCCTTCGTCATCAGGTGCATGTGCGTCCACGGCCCGATCGTGAGCCCGACCTCGACCCCGCGCTCGTGCAGCCGCCGGTACTGGGCGACCGTCTGCTCGAGGAACAGGTCCTGCCAGCCGCCGACCAGCAGCATCGGGATCTCGGTGACCTCCAGCGCGCGGCTCAGGTTGATGGCCGCCCAGAACGGGTCGTCGGGGTCGGGGTGTTCCAGCCAGGACTCCCACCACGGCGCGGCGTCGCCCAGCAGCGCGCGGCCCGCCGCCCCGGCGGGCACCTGGCTGACCGCCTTGGCCAGCTGTCGGCGCGACCGGACCTGGCGCAGAAGGGCCCGTAGCCGGTTGGGGTCCTCCTGGTTGGCCACCAGATGGCTCCAGCCCAGGAAGTCGCTGAGTGCGAAAGTGCCGGTGCCCCAGCGCGGTCCGCTGATGTCGTGCGGACCGACGGTGATCACCGCGGCTGCCATCTCCGGGGGCGGGTCGGTCAGCAGCGCCCACTGGGTGAACCCCAGATACGACAGCCCGACCGTGGCGAACGACCCGGTGAACCAGTCCTGGGTGCGCAGCCAGGCCACGGTGTCGTGACCGTCGGCGATCTCGTTGACCATCGGCTCGAACTCACCGCCGGAGCCGAACGTGCCGCGCACGCTCTGCAGCACCACGTGGTAGCCGCGGGCGGCGTAGACGGCGCCGAACACCGCGGCGAACGGGAACCTGCGGCCGTACGGGCAGCGCACCAGCAGCGTGCCCGCCGGCTCCGGGGTGCTCGGCGCGTAGTGGTCGGCGCGCAGTTCGACACCGTCGCGCATCGGCACCAGGACCCGGCGCACCGTGTAGTCCGACGTATAGGCGGGCAGGCGCAGCAGCCGCGACGCGGCGCGCCCGACGAACCGGCGGGCCGGCGACGGGGCCGCCGGCGGGGTGGCAACGGAGGATGCGGTCACGTGACGAGGCTACGCAGCCGTCAACCGGACCTGTCTCAGAAGATCTGAAGATTGATCAGAAGATGTAGTGCGGGATCAGCTCGTGGGCCCGCTGCAGGTTGGTCTGCATGCAGTCGGGATCGGGATCGGAGTAGATGGGGGAGTAGAACAGCGACTGCTGCAGCACCCCGTAGCTGGTGTCGAACGCGATCATGCAGGTGATCCACCAGCGGTTGTTCCAGTCGGTGGGCTTCATGATCCACCACTGGGCGGCGCGGTGGCCGTCGATGTCGAGTTCGACCGCGTCGGGCGGTAGCGTCTGCTCGTAGGTGCGCCACACGATCGCCTCGACCGCCATCTGGTAGTTGCCCGCGTCGTACTTGCAGCGCAACTGGTCCTCGGGCACCGGCGGGGTGAACGCCAGCCCGATGGACTGGATGAAGTCCAGCGGGATGTCCCGGCACGGATTGAACGGCGCCGGGTCGGTGGTCTCGATGACCGGCCACTTGATCGACGTCGTGACATTGGTCATCGGGATGTCGCTGGCGTCGACACGCACGGTGCCCGCCGGATCGGACTGCCACACCACGACCACCGCGGTGACTAGCGCACAGAGCACCGAGACCAAGCGAAGCCTGGCGACCATCACACCCCTTTGTTCGTCGGTCCGACCCTGCGGGGAGTGTAGCGGTCCGACGGATCAGGACGAAGCCCAAACGAGAACCTGTTCTAGTTGCCGGGCGAGCGGTCGGCACCGGGTTCAGTAGGCTGGTCGGTTGTGACACGCGACGGCCGACGCCCCACCCTGTGGGCGATCAGCGATCTGCACACGGGTCACACCGGCAACAAGCCGGTGACCGAATCGCTGTATCCCGCCACCCCCGACGACTGGCTCATCGTCGCCGGGGACGTCGCCGAACGCACCGACGAGATCCGCTGGGCGCTTGATCTGCTGCGCAAGCGGTTCGCCGAGGTCATCTGGATCCCCGGCAACCACGAGCTGTGGACCACCAACCGCGATCCGATGCAGATCTTCGGCAAGGCCCGCTATGACTACCTCGTCAACATGTGCGACGAGATGGGCATCATCACCCCCGAGCACCCGTATCCGGTGTGGACGGAGGAGGGCGGCCCGGCCACCATCGTCCCGATGTTTTTGCTGTACGACTACACGTTCCTGCCCGCGGGGACCTCGACCAAGGCCGAGGGGCTGGCGCTGGCGCGGGAGCGCAACGTCGTGGGCACCGACGAGTTCCTGTTGTCCGCCGAGCCGTACGCCACCCGCGACGCGTGGTGCCGCGAGCGGGTGGCCTACACCCGCAAGCGGCTCGAGGACCTCGACTGGATGACGCCGACGGTGCTGGTTAACCACTTCCCGCTGGTGCGCGAACCGTGCGACGCGATGTTCTACCCCGAGTTCTCGCTGTGGTGCGGCACCACCGCGACGGCGGACTGGCACACCCGCTACAACGCGATCTGCTCGGTCTACGGGCACCTGCATATCCCGCGCACCACCTGGTACGACGGGGTGCGCTTCGAAGAGGTGTCGGTGGGCTATCCGCGAGAGTGGCGGCGCCGCAAGCCGTATCGGTGGCTGCGGCAGATCCTGCCGGACCCGCAGTACCCGCCCGGCTACCTCAACGAGTTCGGCGGGCACTTCGAGATCACCCAGGAGATGCGGGAGAACGCGGCCAAGATGCAGCAGCGGATCCGGGAGCGCCGCGGATGACCGTGAGCGCCTCACTGCTGTCCGGTGTGCTGCCCGCGACCGCCCAGGGCCTCGCGGCGGCCGAGGTCTACAGCGACCCACCGCAACTCGCGCCGCTGCCCGAGGAGGAGCCGCTGGTCGCGCGGTCGGTGGCCAAGCGCCGCAACGAGTTCGTCACCGTCCGGTACTGCGCGCGGCAGGCGCTCGGTGCGCTCGGCGTGGAACCGGTGCCGATCCTCAAGGGGGAGAAGGGCGAACCGCGCTGGCCCGACGGCATCGTCGGCAGCCTCACCCACTGCGAGGGCTACCGCGGCGCGGTCGTCGGCCGCGCCACCGAGGTCCGCTCGGTCGGTATCGACGCCGAACCGCACGGCGTGCTGCCCAACGGGGTGCTCGACGCGATCAGCCTGCCCGTCGAGCGCGCCGAGCTCCGGCAGCTGCCCGACGGCCTGCACTGGGACCGAATCCTGTTCTGCGCCAAGGAGGCCACCTATAAGGCGTGGTTCCCGCTGACGCGCCGCTGGCTCGGCTTCGAGGACGCCCACATCGTGTTCGACGTCGACGACTCCGGGACCACCGGACGGTTCGAGTCCAGGATCCTCGTCGACCCGTCGGCGCTGCACGGCCCGCCGCTGGAGCGGCTCACCGGCCGGTGGTCGGTGCGCGACGGGCTGGCGCTGACCGCGATCGTGCTATGACCGAGCCGGGCCTGGTCGTCGTCGACAAACCGGCGGGCATGACGAGTCACGACGTCGTCGGCCGCTGCCGGCGGTTCTTCGGCACCCGCAAGGTGGGCCACGCCGGAACGCTGGACCCGATGGCCACCGGCGTGCTCGTCGTCGGCGTCGAACGCGCCACCAAGATCCTCGGGCTGCTCACCGCGACCGACAAGAGCTACACCGCCACCATCCGGCTCGGCCAGACCACCAGCACCGAGGACGCCGAGGGCGAGATCCTGCAGACCACCCCGGCCGACGGCGTCACCGACGACCAGATCGAGGCCGCCGTCGCGGCCCTGCGCGGCGAGATCGACCAGATCCCGTCGGCGGTCAGCGCGATCAAGGTCGACGGGCAGCGCGCCTACAAGCTGGCCCGCGAAGGCCAGACCGTGGAGCTCAAACCCCGCCGCATCCGTGTCGACCGGTTCGACGTGCGCGCGATCCGCCGGTGCGACGGGCTGATCGACGTCGACGTCGAGGTGGACTGCTCCAGCGGCACCTACGTCCGGGCGCTGGCCCGCGACGTCGGCGCCGCCCTGGGCGTCGGGGGCCACCTGACCGCGCTGCGCCGCACCCGGGTGGGACGGTTCGGGCTCGACGAGGCCCGCACCCTCGAGGAGCTCGCCGAGGCGCCGCGGCTGTCCTACAGCCTCGACGAGGCGTGCCTGCAGGCGTTCCCGCGCCGCGACCTCACCGACGCCGAGGTTGAACACACCCGCCACGGCAGGCCGCTGACCCCGGCGGGCATCGAGGGCGTCTACGCCGCGACCGCGCCCGACGGCCGGGTCATCGCGCTGTTGGAGGACGGGCCGAAACGCACCAGGTCCGTGGTGGTGCTGCGCCCGGCCACCCTGTAGGTGCTGCGGGCCTTCAGCCGGCGACGACCCAGATCGCCTCGGCCGCAGGGCTTCCCAGATCCACCGTGGTGGCCGGATCGTCGTCGTCGGCGTCGGCGGGTTTGACCGCCACCGAGATCATGCCCGCGAAGTCACGCCGGGCCAGCACCTCCAGCCGGGAGTCCAGGCTGATCCCCACGCTGTCGAAGTAGCGCAGCATCTCGGGGTCGGCGTCGGAGATCCGCGCGATGGTGCCGGTGTCGCCGTCGTTGCACACCGACAGTTGCCGCGCGTCGGGGGTGGGGACGCGACCGTCGCGGGCCGGGATCGGGTCGCCGTGCGGGTCGCGGGTCGGATAGCCCAGCTTGGCGTCGATGCGGTCGAGCATCCGGTCCGATACCGCGTGCTCGAGCACCTCGGCCTCGTCGTGCACCTCGTCCCAGCTGTAGCCCAGCTCGCGGACCAGGAACGTCTCCATCAGCCGGTGCCGGCGCACCATCGCCAGCGCCGCGCGCCGGCCCTCCTCGGTGAGGGTGACCGCGCCGTACTTCTCGTGGTTCACCAGACCCTGGTCGGCGAGCTTGCGGATCGACTCCGAGGCGGTGCTGGCGGACACCCCGAGTTTCTCGGCCAGCAGCTTGGTGCTGATCTTCTCCAGCGACCACTCCTGGACGGTCCAGATGACCTTGAGGTAGTCCTGCGCGACCGTTGTCAGGTCACGCGCGTCGCCGGCCGAAGTCACAGCTACAGAGTTTAGGCAAAGGTCACCTAATCGGGGTGGCCAGCGACCCGCGGCCGCCACCTCGCGCCGTACGCTTACAGGCGTGCAGCGCTGGCGCGGACAAGACGACATTCCGACCGACTGGGGCCGTTGCGTAGTCACGATCGGCGTCTTCGACGGCGTGCACCGCGGCCACCAGGAGCTGATCAACCACGCGGTGAAGTCCGGCCGGGCCCGCGGGGTGCCGACGGTGCTGATGACCTTCGACCCGCACCCCAAGGAGGTCGTGTTCCCGGGCAGCCACCCGGCCCAGCTGACCACGCTGACCCGGCGCGCCGAGCTCGTCGAGGAGCTCGGCATCGACGTGTTCCTGGTGATTCCGTTCACCGCCGACTTCATGAAGCTCTCACCCGAGCGCTACATCCACGAGCTGCTGGTCGAACGCCTGCACGTGGTCGAGGTCGTGGTGGGGGAGAACTTCACCTTCGGTAAGAAGGCGGCGGGCAACGTGGAGCTGCTCCGCCAGGCCGGGGAGCGGTTCGGTTTCCACGTCGAGGCGATGTCGCTGGTCACCGAACACCACCAGCACGAGACCGTCACGTTCTCGGCGACCTACATCCGGTCCTGCGTCGACGCCGGCGACGTCGTCGCCGCCGCCGAGGCGCTGGGCCGTCCGCACCGCGTCGAGGGTGTGGTGGTGCGCGGCGACGGCCGCGGCCGCGGGCTGGGGTTCCCGACCGCCAACGTGGCGCCGCCGATGTACTCGGCGATCCCCGCCGACGGCGTGTACGCGGCGTGGTTCACCGTGCTCGGCCACGGCCCGATCGCCGGCAGCGTCGTCCCCGGCCAGCGGTACAAGGCGGCGGTGTCGGTGGGCACCAACCCCACGTTCTCCGGTCGCACCCGCACCGTCGAGGCGTTCGTCCTCGACGCCGAGGCCGACCTGTACGGCCAGCACGTCGCCGTCGACTTCGTCGCCCGCCTGCGCGGGATGGAGAAGTTCGACAGCGTCGACGACCTGATCGCGCAGATGGGCCGTGACACCGAACACGCCCGCGCGGTGCTGACGGACTGACGGTTTCGTCCGATTTCGTCCGATTTTCGTCCGATTTCGTCGTGGACCGACCCCACTGTTAAACTTCCTGCCGACCTGGCGTGGGCTGCAGTTCGCGGTGGCCACGCCGATCGGGAGGCTCCGATGAGCCCCACTTTCCGAAATTGTTCGCGGACTGAAAGATGGAGTGATTTCCGTGGCGCTTACTGCCGAGCAGAAGAAGGCGATCCTGGCCGAGTACGGCCTGCACGAGACCGACACCGGTTCGCCGGAGGCTCAGGTCGCCCTGCTGACCCGTCGGATCCAGGACCTGACCGAGCACCTGAAGGTGCACAAGCACGACCATCACTCGCGGCGCGGTCTGCTGCTGCTGGTGGGTCGTCGGCGCCGGCTGCTCAAGTACGTCGCCCAGGTTGACGTGCAGCGTTACCGCTCGCTGATCGAGCGGCTCGGCCTGCGTCGCTGATGTCGCCCGGCGCGCCGTGCGCGCCGGGATTTCTTTCGCGTACTCGTCGCAGAGTACGATGGTCAAGTTCGGATGCTGATTTCTCGGCACCCAACGACCCCGGGTGCGGTCTTTGCAGTCCCGCAAGCACCGTTCCCAGCGCGTCATGACAACTGGACCCGCTTGATCGCGCGGTCTTCGGTAGTGGCTGCCGGAAACGATTCCGGCCGCTTCGATCGATGGCCGTAGCCGCATTGAGGTCGGTGGTTCACACGCTGTGACGTCGCGAAAACAGCTGAACAGTGGACAACACTGAACCCAGAGAGGCCATACGGACGACCCATGTCTGTAGTTGAGATTGAAGACGGCGTGTACGAATCGACCGCCGTGATCGACAACGGGAGCTTCGGCACCCGTACCGTCCGCTTCGAGACCGGGCGACTCGCCCAGCAGGCCGCCGGCTCCGCCGTCGCCTACCTCGATGACGAGACGATGCTGCTGAGCGCCACCACCGCCAGCAAGTCCCCCAAGGACCACTTCGACTTCTTCCCGCTGACGGTCGACGTCGAGGAGCGGATGTACGCCGCGGGCCGGATCCCCGGCTCGTTCTTCCGTCGTGAGGGCCGTCCCTCCACCGACGCGATCCTGACCTGCCGCCTGATCGACCGGCCGCTGCGCCCGTCGTTCGTCGACGGTCTGCGCAACGAGATCCAGATCGTGGTGACCGTGCTGTCGCTGGATCCCCAGGACCTCTACGACGTGCTCGCGATCAACGCCGCGTCGGCGTCCACCCAGCTGGCCGGTCTGCCGTTCTCCGGTCCGATCGGCGGCGTGCGCATCGCCCTGATCGACGGGACCTGGGTGGCGTTCCCGACCGTCAAGCAGCTCGAGGGTGCGGTGTTCGACATGGTCGTCGCCGGGCGCGTGCTCGAGGACGGTGACGTGGCGATCATGATGGTCGAGGCGGAGGCCACCGAGAACGTCGTCGAGCTGATCGCCGGTGGCGCGCAGGCGCCGACCGAGGCCGTCGTGGCCGAGGGCCTGGAGGCCGCCAAGCCGTTCATCAAGGCGCTGTGCGAGGCCCAGCAGGCGCTGGCCGACCGCGCCGCCAAGCCGGTCGGTGAGTTCCCGATCTTCCCGGACTACGAGCAGGACGTCTACGACGCCGTCGCCGCGGTTGCCACCGAGGCGCTGTCGGAGGCGCTGACCATCGCCGGCAAGAACGAGCGCAACGAGCGCACCGACGAGATCAAGGTTGAGGTGCTCGAGCGCCTGGCCGAGCAGTACGAGGGCCGCGAGAAGGAGATCGGCGCCGCGTTCCGGTCGCTGACCAAGAAGCTTGTGCGCCAGCGCATCCTGACCGACCACTTCCGCATCGACGGACGTGGCATCACCGACATCCGGGCGCTGAGCGCCGAGGTCGCGGTGGTTCCGCGGGCGCACGGCAGTGCGCTGTTCGAGCGCGGTGAGACCCAGATCCTGGGCATCACCACCCTCGACATGATCAAGATGGCCCAGCAGATCGACTCGCTGGGGCCGGAGACCACCAAGCGCTACATGCACCACTACAACTTCCCGCCGTACTCGACCGGTGAGACCGGCCGCGTCGGCTCGCCGAAGCGCCGCGAGATCGGTCACGGCGCGCTGGCGGAGCGGGCCCTGGTGCCGGTGCTGCCGAGCGTCGAGGAGTTCCCGTACGCCATCCGTCAGGTGTCGGAGGCGTTGGGCTCCAACGGTTCCACCTCGATGGGCTCGGTGTGCGCGTCGACGCTGGCGCTGCTCAACGCCGGTGTGCCGCTGAAGGCCCCGGTCGCGGGTATCGCGATGGGTCTGGTGTCCGACGACATCGAGGTGGATGGCAAGGTCGAGCGCCGGTTCGTCGCGCTGACCGACATCCTCGGTGCCGAGGACGCGTTCGGCGACATGGACTTCAAGGTCGCCGGCACCAAGGACTTCGTCACCGCGCTGCAGCTGGACACCAAGCTCGACGGCATCCCGTCGCAGGTGCTGGCCGGTGCGCTGGCGCAGGCCAAGGACGCCCGGCTGACCATCCTCGATGTGATGGCCGAGGCGATCAGCGAGCCCGACGAGATGAGCCCGTACGCGCCGCGGATCACCACGATCAAGGTGCCGGTGGACAAGATCGGCGAGGTGATCGGGCCGAAGGGCAAGATCATCAACGCGATCACCGAGGAGACCGGCGCCCAGATCTCGATCGAGGACGACGGCACCGTGTTCGTCGGCGCGACCGACGGTCCGTCGGCGCAGGCCGCCATCGACCGGATCAACGCGATCGCCAACCCGCAGCTGCCCAAGGTCGGTGAGCGGTTCCTCGGAACCGTGGTCAAGACAACCGATTTCGGTGCCTTCGTGTCGCTGCTGCCCGGCCGGGACGGCCTGGTGCACATCTCGAAGCTGGGCAAGGGCAAGCGGATCGCCAAGGTCGAGGATGTCGTGAAGGTTGGCGACAAGATCCGTGTGGAGATCGCCGACATCGACAACCGCGGCAAGATCTCACTGGTCCTGGTGGACGAAGAGGACGCTGCAGCGGAGTCGGCCAAGACTGAACCCGCAGATGCCGCCACGGCGAGCAGCTAAACAGTTGCGCCGCTCGCACCGCGGCGATGATTCCTCGGTAGCGGTCCGCCGTACCGTGCTGCCCGGTGGCCTGCGTGTGGTCACCGAGCACGTACCGTCGGTGCACTCCGCGTCGGTGGGGGTGTGGGTCAACGTCGGTTCCCGCGACGAGGGCCCCACCGTCGCCGGTGCGGCGCACTTCCTCGAGCACCTGCTGTTCAAGTCGACGCCGACGCGCACAGCGGTCGACATCGCCCAGGCCGTGGACGCGGTGGGCGGTGAGCTCAACGCGTTCACCGCGCGCGAGCACACCTGCTACTACGCCCACGTGCTCGACAGCGATCTGGAGCTGGCGGTCGACCTGGTCGCCGACGTCGTGCTGCGGGGCAGGTGCGCCGCCGAGGACGTCGAGGTCGAGCGCGACGTGGTGCTCGAGGAGATCGCGATGCGCGACGACGACCCCGAGGACACCCTCGGCGACGTCTTCCTGTCGGCGATGTTCGGCAACCACCCGGTGGGCCGCCCGGTGATCGGCAGCGCCGAGTCGATCTCGGCGATGACCCGCGCCCAGCTGCACTCCTTCCATCAGCGCCGCTACACGCCGGAGCGGATGGTGCTGGCGGTCGCCGGCAACGTCGACCACGACGAGGTCGTCGGCCTGGCCCGCGAGTACTTCGGTGCCCGGCTGGTGCGCGGCCGCACCCCGGTGCCGCCGCGCAAGGGCGCCGGGCGGGTCAGCGGTAAACCGGTGCTGACGGTGGTCAACCGCGACTGCGAACAGACCCACATGACGATCGGGGTGCGCACCCCCGGCCGGCACTGGGAGGACCGCTGGGCGTTGACGGTGCTCAACACCGCGCTCGGCGGGGGCCTGAGTTCGCGCCTGTTCCAAGAGGTTCGGGAGAACCGCGGGCTGGCGTACTCGGTGTACTCGACGGTGGACACGTTCGCCGACTGCGGCGCGCTGTCGGTGTACGCCGGGTGCCTGCCGGAGCGGTTCAGCGAGGTGGCGCGGGTGACCACCGAGGTGCTGGAATCCGTGGCGCGCGACGGCATCACCGAGACCGAGTGCCGGATCGCCAAGGGGCAGGTGCGCGGCAGCCTGGTGCTCGGCCTGGAGGACTCCGGGTCGCGAATGAACCGAATCGGCCGCAGCGAACTGCATTACGGTGAGCACCGCACCCTCGAGGAGACCCTGGCCAAGATCGAGGCGGTGACGCTCGACGACGTCAACGCGGTGGCCCGCAAGCTGCTGAGCCGGCCGTTCGGCGGCGCGGTCCTCGGCCCGCAAACCTCGAAAAAGTCGCTGCCGCAGCCGCTTCGGAAAATCGCCGGCTGAATCCCATACGCTGGGGCAATGATCTTGTCCCGGCGTACTGTCCTGGCCGGCGGGGCCGCCCTGGCCGCCCTCGCCCTGACCCCGGTCCGACCGGCGCGAGCCGAGTCCCCGCTGACCGCGATCCGAGCACTCGAACAACGGCACAACGCGCGCATCGGCGTCTACGCGGTGAACCTGGCCACCGGCCGCACCGTCACGCACCGCGCGCAGGAGCCGTTCGCGATGTGCTCCACCTTCAAGACCTACGCCGCCGCGCGGGTACTGCAGATGGCCGAACGCGGCGAACTGTCGTTGACCGACCCGGTGTTCGTCGACCCCGCGGCGATCGTGCGGCACTCACCGCGCACCGAACCCCGCGCCGGCGGCGACATGACACTCGACGAGCTGTGCCAGGCGGCGCTGCAGATCAGCGACAACACCGCGGGCAACCTGCTGCTGCAGACCATCGGGGGACCGCAGGCGATCACGGCGTTCGCCCGCAGCATCGGCGATGAGCGCACCCGGCTGGACCGCTGGGAGATCGCGCTGAACTCCGCGGAGCCGGGCGACCCCCGCGACACCTCCACCCCGGAGGCGATCGGCGGCGGCTACCGCGCGCTGTTGACCGGGGACGCACTGGGCGCACCGCAGCGCGAGCTGCTCGTGCGGTGGATGCGCGCCAACGAGACCTCGAGCATGCGGGAGGGCCTGCCCGCGGGCTGGACCACCGCGGACAAGACCGGCAGCGGCGACTACGCCAGCAGCAACGACGTCGGCGTCGCCTACGGGCCGCGCGGAGAACGCCTACTGCTGGCGCTGATGGCCCGCACGGCGGGCGACGATCCGGACGCCCCCACGCTGCGCCCGGTGATCGGCGAACTCGCCGGCCTGCTGGTGCCCGGCCTGCTGGCCTGAATGAACCCAGCCGCCCGGCCACCCCTCGATGGCCGGGCGTTCGGCTGGTGAAACAAGAGCGGCTGTCCCCCCACGCACTCGCAGCTCCCCCCACGGGCCGCGAGCGCCAGCCGCTGAGGTCAACCGTATTGCACACCCGGGTGGGGAGGAATCGGGCGATTCCCTATGTTTTCAGCCCGGCACCCCCTAAAGGTGCCGGGCTGCGTCACATGACGGGCCGGTGAGGTGACTCAGACCAGGACCGACGCCGGGTCGGTGAATGGCAGGTCCAGGTCGAGCGCGACCTGCTCGGACAGCAGCGCGCCCTGATGCGTGGACAGGCCCTTGGCCAGCGCCGCGTCGGCCCGGCAGGCCGCCTGCCAGCCCTGGTCGGCGAGCTTGAGCACGTACGGCATGGTGGCGTTGGTCAGCGCGAACGTCGAGGTCCGCGGCACCGCGCCGGGCATGTTGGCGACGCAGTAGAAGATCGTGTCGTGGACGGCGAACGTCGGGTCGGCGTGGGTGGTCGGCCGCGAGTCCTCGAAGCAGCCGCCCTGGTCGATGGCGATGTCGACGAGCACCGCGCCCGGCTTCATGTGCGCGACCGTCGAGTTGGTCACCAGTTTGGGCGCCTTGGCGCCCGGCACCAGCACGGCGCCGATGACCAGGTCGGCGCGCTTGACGGCGTCCTCGAGCTCGAGGGTCGACGAGTAGCGGGTCTCGATGCGGCCGCCGAACTCCGCGTCCACCTCGCGCAGCTTGTTGATGCTGACGTCGAACACGGTGACGTGCGCCCCCATACCGGCGGCGACGCGGGCGGCGTTGTAGCCGGCGGTGCCGCCACCGATGACGACGACGTCGGCGGGCGCCACCCCGGGCACGCCGCCCATCAGGACGCCGCGCCCGCCGTGGGCCTTCATCAGGTGATAGGCGCCGACCTGCGCCGACAGCCGGCCGGCGACCTCGCTCATCGGGGCCAGCAGCGGCAGCGCCCCGTCGGCGGTCTGGACGGTCTCATAGGCGATCGAGGTGGTCTTCGACGCCAGCAGGGCGTCGGTGCACGGCTTGGAGGCGGCCAGGTGCAGGTAGGTGAACAGCACCTGACCCTCCCGCAGCCGGGAGTACTCGGCCTCGATCGGCTCCTTGACCTTCAGCAGCAGGTCGGCCTCGGCCCACACCTGGTCGGCGCTGTTGATGATCTGGGCGCCGGCGCGCTTGAAGTCGGCGTCGGAGATGGCCGAACCCTCACCGGCGCCGGCCTGGATGATCACCTCGTGGCCGCGGTGGACCAGTTCGGCGACGCCGGCGGGCGTGATGGCGACGCGGTACTCGTGGTTCTTGATCTCGGTCGGGATTCCGACGCGCATGACAGCTCCTCAGGACTGGCTGATTGTTGGGATAATTTTGAAGAAACTTCGGTACAGTGGCAAGAAAGTCGATGGAAATTCTTAGAGGAGCCGTCTTGAGTGAAGGATCATCGAAATCGGGTGTTTCCGGAGCCGCGGCGCCGAAGGATTTTCGGCCGGTCACCCTCGACGACGTCGACCGGCGCATACTGACCGCCCTGCACCGCGACGCCCGGCTGTCCAACAACGCGCTGGCCGACCTGGTCGGCATCGCGCCGTCGACCTGCCACGGCCGGGTCCGCCGGCTGATGGAGACCGGGGTGATCCGGGGCTTCTACACCGACATCGATCCCGCCGCGATCGGGCTGCCGCTGCAGGCGATGATCTCGGTCAGCCTGCAGTCCAACGCGCGCGGCAAGATCCACAGCTTCATCCGCCAGATCCGGCAGCGCCCGCAGGTGATGGACGTCTACTTCCTCGCCGGGGCCGACGACTTCATCCTGCACGTCGCCGCCCGCGACACCGACGACCTGCGCTCCTTCGTCGTGGAGAACCTCAACGCCGACCCCGACGTCGCGGGCACCCAGACCTCGCTGATCTTCGAGCACCTGCGCGGGGCGTCACCGCTGTAGGTCCGTTACGCGCTGACAAGCTCCGGATGCGTGGTGGCCGCCAGCGCGCGCAGCCCGTCGCGCCAGTCCACCGTGGTGGTGCCGCCGAGCTGCCTGAACCGGCTGATGTTCACCGGGTTGCCGCGCAGCGCGTGCTCGTCGACGGTGAACACCGGTTCGCGGCCCACCAGCGAGCCCAGATACTCGCACCACTCCTGCAGGCTGATCGTCTGTTCGCCGGCCCAGTTCACGGTGACCGCCGGAACATCAGCGGCGGCAAGCAGTTTCGGCAGCGAGGCGATGATGTCGCGCTCGTGGATCGGGTTGTAGAACGCGGGCCCGCCGGGCGGCACCGGGATCGGCATCCCGGACAGGATCATCTCGAGGTGGAAGAACGGCCAGCCCCCGTTGTCGCCGTAGGGCACGTTGAGGCGCGCGATCACGGTGGGCACGCCGAGCGTGCGCGCCATCGTCCGGACCACGGTCTCGCCGGCGATCTTGGAGATGGAATACGTTGGGAACAGGTGCCTGTGGTTGTCGCCGAGCGCGCTGGTCTCGGTGCGCGGCTCGTCGCCGGGCGGATCGTAGACCGCCGCCGACGAGCAGTGCAGAAACGCCGTCGCATCGGGGCAGTGGGCCATCAGCAGCCCGGCCGACTCGGCGTTGGCGGCCAGATCCTTGTCCCAGCGCCCGCTCTTGGCCACCGCGAAGTTCAGCACATAGTCGAAATCGTGAGGGACGCCGTCGAATTCGCCGGTCGCCAGGTTGACGCTGTGGCAGTGCACGCCGGCGGCGGTGAGCCGTTCGCGGGCGGCGGCGTCGGTGAACCGCGCGATGCCCCACACCTCGTTGTCGGCGGCCAAAGCCATCGCGACGGGCGCCGCCACCTGGCCCGTCGCACCCGTGACCAGAACCTTCGCACCCTGCATACCGGCGAGCCTAGGGGAGCGGCTGGCCGGGCGGGGCCAAAAATCCCATAGGGTGACCGCATGCGAGTCGGAGTTCTGGGCGCCAAGGGCAAGGTCGGTACGACGATGGTGGCGGCGGTGCAGGCCGCCGACGATCTCACCTTCACCGCGGGCGTCGACGCCGGGGATCCGCTGAGCCGGCTGGTCGACACCGGCACCGAGGTGGTGATCGACTTCACCCACCCCGACGTCGTGATGGACAACCTGCACTTCTGTATCGACAACGGGATCCACGCGGTGGTCGGCACGACCGGGTTCACCGACGATCGCCTCGACCAGGTCCGCCAGTGGCTGGCCGCCAAACCCGAGGCGGCGGTGCTGATCGCGCCGAACTTCGCGATCGGGGCGGTGCTGTCGATGCAGTTCGCCAAGCAGGCCGCCCGGTTCTTCGAGTCCGTCGAGGTCATCGAACTGCACCACCCGCAGAAGGCCGACGCCCCGTCCGGCACCGCGGCGCGCACCGCGCGGCTGATCGCCGAGGCGCGCAAGGACCTGCCGCCGAACCCCGACGCCACCAGCACCTCGCTGCCCGGTGCGCGCGGCGCCGACGTCGACGGCATTCCGGTGCACTCCGTGCGGCTGGCCGGGCTGGTCGCCCACCAGGAGGTGCTGTTCGGCACCCAGGGCGAGACGCTGACCATCCGCCACGACAGCCTGGACCGCACCTCGTTCGTGCCCGGCGTGCTGCTGGCGGTGCGCCGCGTCGCCGAGCGGCCCGGCCTGACAATCGGTATCGAACCGCTGCTGGACCTGTGACCACGGAGCTCTGATGTCGGAAGGCAGGGGCGCACTGCGCATCCAGGTGCTGATCGGCTTCATGTGCGTGGCGCTGGTCGTGTACTTCCTGCTGCTCGGCCGCACCGCGATGGCGTTCATCGGCACCGGCGAACCCGCCGCCGTGGGGCTGGGGCTGGCGCTGCTGGTGATGCCGATGATCGGGCTGTGGGCGATGCTGTCCACGCTGCGCGCCGGGCTGACCCATCAGCGGTTGGCCCGCATCGCCCGGGAGCGGGGGATGGAGCTCGACGTCAGCGACCTGCCGCGCCGGCCGTCGGGGCGCATCGAACGCGACGCCGCCGATGCGCTGTTCGTCACGGTGCGTGAGGAACTGGAGAACGACCCGGACAACTGGCTGCGGTGGTACCGGCTGGCCCGCGCCTACGACTACGCCGGGGACCGCAGCCGGGCCCGCGAGGCGATGCGCAAGGCCGTCGAGCTGGAGGCCCGGTCGTGAGCAGGACGCTGCTGGTGGTGCACCACACCCCGTCACCGGCCACCCGGGAGCTGCTCGAGGCGGTGCTGGCCGGGGCCCGCGATCCCGAGATCACCGGCGTCGACGTCGTCGTGCGGCCGGCGCTGGCCGCCACGGTGCCCGACGTGCTCGAGGCCGACGGCTACCTGTTCGGCACCACCGCCAACTTCGGTTACATGAGCGGCGCGCTCAAGCACTTCTTCGACACCGTCTACTACCCGAGCCTCGACCATGTCGCCGGGCGGCCCTACGGGCTGTGGGTGCACGGCAACAACGACACCGCCGGCGCGGTCACCTCGGTGGAGAAACTGGCCGCAGGCCTGGCGCTGACCAAGGTCGCCGACACGCTCGAGGTCGTCACCGCAATTGACGCCGACGTCAGGCAGCGCGCTTACGATCTCGGTGGCACGGTGGCCGCGACGCTGATGGAGGAGTGAGCATGCCCGGAATCGCCGAACTCGCCCTGGGCGCGGCGCCGGTCGCGGGCGGGGCGCTGCTCGCGTTCGCCGCGGGGAACCTGCGTGGCCCCGACTTCCGCGGCATGATCGCCAAGGACCTCGAACTGCTCGAGAAGATCCCCGACGACCGCCCCGAGCTCAAGGCCCGGCTGCGGGCCAGCATCGACGCGCGCATCGACGACCTGATCACCAGCACCGAGAAGAGTCGCGAACTGCGGATGGCCGCGATGTCGTACGAGGGCAACTGGCGCGACATCGTCGTGTTCGTCTGCGCGGTGCTGTTCACCATCGTGTGGTGGAACGTCAGCCACGACCGCACCAACTGGACCGTGATGTTCGTCGTGCTGATCCTGCTCAGCATCATCGCGGGCCTCTACGCCGCCCGCGGGATTGTCCGGTCGCTGCGGAATGTGGCGTCGCGCAAAGAATCTCAGTAGTGGTACGTGTCTGAGGGCGCCGGGATGTGCGCGGGGTCGTCGACGTCGTCGAACTCCGACACCTCGATGCCGTAGGCGCGGGCCAGATCCAGGATCTTGTTGGCCCGCGCGATCCTGGGCAGGTCCGAGCCGTTGCGGATCTCGCCGCCGTCGCGTTCGAACTCGACGAAAAACTCCTGCGCCCAGGCGATCTCCTCCGGCGACGGGGACAAACCCTCGTTGACCGTCGGGCACTGCTCGGGTGTCAGACAGATCTTGCCGGTCATGCCGAACTCGGCGGACACCGCGGTGGCCTCGCTGAGCTTGAGCGCGCTGGTGCCGACCGTCGGCCCGTCGATCGCGCCGGGCAGGTGGGCGGCCTTGGCGGCGATGGTGAACCGGGACCTGGCGTAGGCCAGCGTGACCGGGTTGTCGCTGAAGCCGGTGTCGCGGCGGAAGTCGCCGATCCCGAACGCCAGCCGAAACGTGCCCTTGGTGGCGGCGATCTCGCTGATGCGCTCCAGCCCGCGCGCGGTCTCGACCAGCGCCACGATCGGCACGTCGGGCAGCCGCTTGGTGGTCTCGACCACGTGGTCGACGGACTCGACCATCGCCAGCATCACCCCGCCGACCGACGTCGACTTCAGCGCCTCCAGATCGTCGGCCCACCACGGGGTGCCGAACCCGTTGACCCGTACCCAGTCGGTGTGACCCTCCGAGAGCCAGCGCACCACGTTGTCGCGGGCCTCGGTCTTGTTCTTCGGTGCCACCGCGTCCTCGATGTCGAGGACGACGACGTCGGCGCGCGACCGCACCGCCGGCTCGAACCGCTCGTACTGGGCGCCGTTGACCAGCAGCCAACTGCGCGCCAACACCGGGTCGATGCGTTTCCCGACGTCGTCGGGGTCACCTTCGTGGTCGGTCATCTGACCATCGTGGCGCATCGGATGCGATGCCGTCGCGTCAATTCGGCAGCGCGGTGGCGAACAACTGGCGCAGCGCCTCCCAGTGCCGCTCGGCAGCCTGCTCGTCGTAGGGCTGGTTGTCGGGCACCGCGAATCCGTGCCCGGCCGGATAGAACTCGACGGTGTGGTTCACGCCGGCCTCGGTCAGCGCCCGGTCCAGGACCTCGGCCTGCTCGGGGGTGAAGCTCGCGTCGTTCTCCGCGCCGGCGACGTAGACCGTCGCGGTCATCCGGTCGGCCAGCAGGTGCGGGCTGTCCGGTCCGTCGGTGACCAGGCCACCGCCGTGAAACGAGCCCGCCGCGGCCACCCGGTCGGGCACCCGCCCGGCGACGATCACCGAGGCCCGCCCGCCCATGCAGTAGCCGCAGACGCCGAACCGCTCGCCCCTGACCTCCGGCCGCGACGTCAGGAAGTCGAAGAACGCGTTGGCGTCCGAGGTCATCATGTCGGGGGTGATCGAGGCGATCATGCCGAACAACCGCTTGCGTTCCTGCTCGTCGGTGAACACCGTGCCCATGTCGAACGGCTTCCAGTCCCCGTGGCGGTAATAGACGTCGGGCAGCAGCACCGCGTGCCCGTAGGAGGCCAGCCGGGCGGCCATCTGCTGGAAGGTGTCGCGGACGCCGCCGGCGTCGACGTACATCACGACGCCGGTCCACGGGCCGGTGCCGTCGGGGGTGTGCAGGGTGACGGGGCAGTCGCCGTCGGGCGTGGTCACGGTCGCTGAGATGCTGGGCATGTGCTCCGTTGTACTCGACCGGTCTGCCAGTAAGCTGGCGACGTGCCGATCGCGACGCCTTACGAGGATCTTCTGCGGCTGGTCCTGGAGCACGGGACGCCCAAGTCGGATCGCACCGGCACCGGCACCCGCAGCCTCTTCGGCCACCAGATGCGCTATGACCTGTCGGCCGGGTTCCCGCTGATCACCACCAAGAAGGTGCACACCAAGTCGGTGATCTACGAACTGCTGTGGTTTCTGCGCGGCGATTCCAACGTGCGCTGGCTGCAGGAGCACGGCGTGACGATCTGGGACGAATGGGCCTCGGAGACCGGTGATCTGGGCCCGATCTACGGGGTGCAGTGGCGGTCGTGGCCCACTCCGTCGGGTGAGCACATCGACCAGATCAGCAACGCGCTGGAGCTGCTGAAGTCCGATCCGGACTCGCGGCGCATCATCGTCTCGGCGTGGAACGTCGGGGAGATCCCGCAGATGGCGCTGCCGCCGTGCCACGCGTTCTTCCAGTTCTACGTCGCCGACGGCAGGCTGTCCTGCCAGCTGTATCAGCGCAGCGCCGACCTGTTCCTGGGCGTGCCGTTCAATATCGCCAGCTACGCGCTGCTGACGCACATGATGGCCGCGCAGGCCGGGCTCGACGTCGGCGAGTTCATCTGGACCGGCGGTGACTGCCACATCTACGACAACCACGTCGAGCAGGTGAAGCTGCAGCTGTCCCGCGAACCCCGACCGTACCCGGAACTCGTTCTCGCGCCCCGGGATTCGATCTTCGACTACACCTACGAGGACGTCGTCATCAAGAACTACGACCCGCACCCGGCGATCAAGGCTCCGGTGGCCGTATGACGGCCTGCTTGCAGGGCCGGAATCGACCAGCCATGACGGCCTGCTTGCAGGGCCGGAATCGACCAGCCATGACGGCCTGCTTGCAGGGCCGGAATGGACCAGCCATGACGGCCTGCTTGCAGGGCCGGAATGGACATCGATGACGGGCGACGTCGGGCTGATCTGGGCGCAGTCCAGCTCCGGGGTCATCGGCCGCGACGGCGGCATCCCGTGGCGGCTGCCCGAGGACCAGGCCCGGTTCAAAGAGCTGACGATGGGCCACACGGTGGTGATGGGCCGGCTGACCTGGGAGTCGCTGCCCGCGAAGGTGCGCCCGCTGCCGGGCCGGCGCAACATCGTGGTGACCCGCACCCCCGGCTATGTCGCCGACGGCGCCGAGGTGGTGGGCTCGCTGGACGAGGCGCTGGGCGACGACCCGGTCTGGGTGATCGGCGGCGGCCAGATCTACTCCGCGGCGCTGCCGCTGGCGACGCGCTGTGAGATCACCGAGGTCGACATCGACCTGCGCCGCGAGGACGACGACGCGCTGGCGCCGGTGCTCGACGAGGAGTGGGTCGGCGAGGTGGGCGAGTGGCTGACCAGCTCCTCGGGCCTGCGGTATCGGTTCCTGAGCTACCTAAGGCGCTGACGCTGTCGGTGCGGTCCTGCACGATGGGGGAGTGGCGAGCAGACTCACCGCCGACCAGGCCCGCCGCGTCGCCGTCGCGGCGCAGGGGTTCGCCGAGCCGCGGCTGCGGGGCCCGGTCACCCGCGCGCATCTGCGCAGGCTGATCTCCCGCATCCAGGTCCTGCAGCTGGACTCGGTGTCGGTGGCGGTGCGCGCGCACTACGCGCCGGTGTTCAGCCGGCTCGGACCCTACGACCGCGACCTGCTGGACCGGGCGGCGTGGAGCCACTCGGCGCGGGCACCGCGGATGCTCGTCGAGTACTGGGCGCACGAGGCGGCGCTGATGGCCGTCGAGGACTGGCCGCTGCTGCGCTGGCGGATGCGCGAGTACACCCACGGCCGCTGGGGCACCGAGATCGTCAAACGCAACGCCAGGCTGGTCGACGAGGTCGTCGCCGCGGTGACCGAGCTCGGCCCGGCCACGGCGGGGCAGATCGAGGAGTACCTGGGCGCCGAGCAGCGCGGCCGCAAGGGTCCGTGGTGGGACCGCAGCGACACCAAGTGGGTGACCGAGGCGCTGTTCGCGTCGGGGGTGCTCACCACGGCGACGCGGGTCGGGTTCGCCCGGCACTACGACCTGGCCGAGCGGGTGCTGCCGCCCGACGTGCTGGCCCGCGAGGTCGACGAGGACGACGCGGTGCGCGAGCTGGTGCTGCGGGCGGCCGGGGCGCTGGGCGTCGGCACCGAACAGGACCTGCGGGACTACTTCCGGTTGTCACCGGCGCAGGTCAAGCCGGCCATCGCGAAGCTAGTCGCCGACGGCGAGCTGGAACCGGTGCAGGTCGACGGCTGGAAGGGCACGGCGTATCTGCGTGCGGGACAGGCGGTTCTGCGGCGCGACCGCGGTACGGCGCTGCTGTGCCCGTTCGACCCGCTGATCTTCTTCCGGCCGCGGGTGGCTCGGCTGTTCGGCTTCGAGTACCGGCTGGAGATCTACACGCCCGCCCCCAAACGCCGGTGGGGTTACTACGTGTGGCCGTTCCTGCTCGACGGGGAGCTGGTCGCCCGGGTGGACCTGAAGGCCGACCGCAGCGCTGACGCGCTGCGTGTGGTGGGCGCCTACGTCGAACCGGGCCGGGAACCGACCCGGGTGGCCGAGGCGCTGGTAGGGGAGCTGCAGGCGATGGCGGGCTGGCTGGGCCTGGGTGATGTCACGGTCGGCCGCAGGGGCGACCTGGCGCCGGTGTTGCGCCGAGTGTGGGGCCGGCGCACGCGGTGAGCGGATAACGCGTGGCACAACCCCACACTCGGCAGGTACGGGTCAGGCGCAGTCGGCGCAGATCATCCGATCGCCCGACTGCAGAGCCAGGCGGCTGTGGTGCTGGACCAGGAAGCAGCTCGAGCAGGTGAACTCGTCGGGCTGCTTCGGGACCACCCGGACGGTGAGTTCCTCACCGGACAGGTCCACGTCGGGCAGGATGATCGAGTCGACCGGCTCCTCGTCATCGTCGAGCACGGCGACATCGGCCGCGCCTCGCCGCGCGGCGATCGCCTCGAGCGATTCGTCGATGGCGTCGTCAGCGTCCTTCACACGCGGGGCGTCGTAATCGGTGGCCATCAATCACACTCCCTCTCTAGCTCTGTAGATCGGCGCATGGGTAACGCCGATCGAGGACGGGTTTGTTCCCGGTGCGGCGGGAATCCAAACGGCGTGATTCTGCCGGGGCGCATCCGCGTTAGGGTGAGCCGTGGCCGAGACCACCCCGCTGCGTGTCCAACTGATCGCCAAGACCGAGTTCCTCCCGCCGCCCGACGTGCCCTGGAGCACCGACGCCGACGGCGGTCCCGCGCTGGTCGAGTTCGCCGGGCGGGCCTGCTATCAGAGCTGGTCGAAACCCAATCCGCGGACGGCGACCAACGCGTCCTACATCCGCCACATCATCGACGTCGGGCACTTCTCGGTGCTCGAGCACGCGTCGGTGTCCTTCTACATCACCGGCATCTCCCGCTCGTGCACCCACGAGCTGATCCGGCACCGACACTTCTCCTATTCGCAGCTGTCCCAGCGGTTCGTGCCCGAACACGACGCCGAGGTGGTGCTGCCGCCGGGCATCGAGGGCGACCCGGAACTCACCGAGATCCTGACCCGGCACGCCGACGCCAGCCGCGCCGCCTACACCGAGTTGCTGACCCGGCTGGAGGCGAAGTTCGCCGACCAGCCCAACGCGGTGCTGCGCCGCAAGCAGGCCCGCCAGGCCGCCCGCTCGGTGCTGCCCAACGCCACCGAGACCCGCATCGTCGTCACCGGCAACTACCGGGCGTGGCGCCACTTCATCGCCATGCGGGCCAGCGAACACGCCGACGTGGAGATCCGCCGGCTGGCCCTCGAGTGCCTGCGTCAGCTGGTCGATGTGGCGCCGCAGGTGTTCAGCGACTTCGAGATCACCACGCTCGCCGACGGCACGGAGGTCGCCACGTCCCCTCTGGCGACAGAGGCGTGACCCCGGGCGAGTAATCTGTGGCCCGTGAGTACCAGCGGAATCGACGTGACGGCCCGGTTGGGCACCGTGCTGACCGCCATGGTGACTCCGTTCAAGCCCGACGGGTCGCTGGATCTGGAGACCGCGGCCCGATTGGCAAACCGCCTGGTCGACGCCGGCTGTGACGGTCTGGTGGTGTCGGGCACCACCGGCGAGTCGCCGACCACCACCGACGACGAGAAGATCGCGCTGCTGCGCACCGTGCTGGAGGCCGTCGGCGACCGTGCCCGCGTCATCGCCGGCGCCGGCACCTACGACACCGCGCACAGCGTGCACCTGGCCAAGGCGTGCGCCGCCGAGGGCGCGCACGGCCTGCTGGTCGTCACGCCGTACTACTCGCGGCCGCCGCAGGCCGGTCTGCGGGCACACTTCACCGCGGTCGCCGACGCCACCGACCTGCCGGTGATCCTCTACGACATCCCGCCGCGGTCGGTGGTGCCGATCGAGTGGGACACCCTGCGGGCGCTGGCCGAGCACCCGAACATCGTCGCCGTCAAGGACGCCAAGGGCGACCTGCACGGCGGCGGGCAGATCCTCGCCGAGACGGGGCTGGCCTACTACTCCGGCGACGACGCGCTGAACCTGCCGTGGCTGGCCGTCGGCGCGGTCGGGTTCATCAGCGTGTGGGGCCATCTGGCCGCCGGCCAGCTGCGGGACATGTTGTCGGCGTTCCAGTCCGGTGACGTCGCGACCGCCCGCAAGATCAACGTGACCTTGGGCCCGCTGGCCGCCGCGCAGGCGCGGCTCGGCGGGGTGACGCTGTCGAAGGCCGGGCTGCGGCTGCAAGGCTTCGACGCCGGTGACCCGCGACTGCCGCAGGTGCCGGCGACTCCGGAACAGATCGACCAACTGGCCGCCGATATGCGGGCGGCCGCGGTGCTGCGCTAGTGAACGGAGAACTCGAACCGCCGGGGCCGCTGGCCCCCGGTGGTCTGCGGGTGACGGCTCTCGGCGGGATCAACGAGATCGGTCGCAACATGACCGTTTTCGAGCATCTCGGCCGGCTGCTGATCATCGACTGCGGGGTGTTGTTCCCGACCCACGACGAGCCGGGCGTCGACCTGATCCTGCCCGACCTGCGGGTGATCGAGGACCGGCTGGCCGACATCGAGGCGCTGGTGGTCACCCACGCCCACGAGGACCACATCGGCGCGATCCCGTTCCTGCTCAAGCTGCGCCCCGACATCCCGATCGTCGGCTCGAAGTTCACGCTCGCGCTGATCGTCGAGAAGTGCCGCGAGCACCGCATCAAACCGGTGATCGTGGAGGTCGACGAGAGACAGAGCTCGCGGCACGGGGTGTTCGAGTGCGAGTACTTCAACGTCAACCACTCGATCCCGGGGTGCCTGGCGGTGGCGATCCACACCGGCGCAGGCACCGTGCTGCACACCGGCGACATCAAGCTCGACCAGTCACCGCCCGACGGTAAGCCCACCGACCTGCCCGGCATGTCGCGACTCGGCGACGCCGGCGTCGACCTGTTCCTGTGCGACTCGACCAACTCGGAGATTCCGGGCGTCGGCCCGTCCGAGAGCGAGATCGGCCCGAACATGCACCGGTTGATCCGCGGCGCGAAGGGCCGGGTGATCGTCGCCTGCTTCGCGTCGAATGTCGCTCGCGTGCAACAGATCGTCGACGCCGCGGTCGCGCTGGGCCGCAAGGTGGCGTTCGTCGGCCGGTCGATGGTGCGCAACATGGGCATCGCCAGGGAGCTGGGCTACCTGACGCTGGCCAATGACGACGACGTCATCGACATCGCCGCCGCCGAGATGCTGCCGCCCGAGCAGGTGGTGCTGGTGACCACCGGCACCCAGGGCGAGCCGATGGCCGCGCTGTCGCGGATGTCGCGCGGTGAGCACCGCAGCATCAAGCTCACCGAGGACGACCTGATCATCATGTCGTCCTCGCAGATCCCGGGCAACGAGGAGGCGATCTTCGGGGTGCTCGACGCGCTGGCCAAGATCGGCGCCCGCGTCGTCACCAACGCCCAAGTGCGCGTGCACGTCTCGGGTCACGCCTACGCCGGTGAGCTGCTGTTCCTCTACAACGGGGTGCGGCCGCGCAACGTGATGCCGGTGCACGGCACCTGGCGGATGCTGCGCGCCAACGCCGCGCTGGCCGCCAAGACCGGGGTGCCGGAGGAGAACATCGTGCTGGCCGAGAACGGGGTCAGCGTGGACCTGGTCAACGGTCGGGCCTCGGTCTCCGGTGCGGTGACCGTCGGCAAGATGTTCGTCGACGGGCTGATCACCGGTGACGTCGGCGACGCGGTTGTCGGCGAGCGACTCACGCTGTCGTCGGGTTTCATCGGCATCACGATCGTCGTGGAGCGCGGCACCGGCAAGCTCGCCGCTCCGCCGCATCTGCACTCGCGGGGCTTCTCCGAGGATCCCAAGGCGCTGGAGTCGGCCGCCCGCAAGGTCGAGGAGGCGCTGGAAACCCTTGCCGAGGAACGCGTTTCCGATGTCACCCGGATCGCGCAAGCGGCCCGCCGCGCCGTCGGCAAGTGGGTGGGGGAGACCTACCGCCGCCAGCCGATGATCGTGCCGACGGTCATCGAGATCTAGCCTCGTTTGTGAAAGCAGCGACGCTCAACGCGCCCGCGGCGTCGTCAGATTCACAAACGGCGGCGGCTCAGCGCTTGTTGACCGATCCGGCGTCCACCGGCAGCGCCACGCCGGTGATGTAGCGCGCCTCGTCGGAGACCAGCCACGCGACCGCGTTGGCGATGTCCTCGGCCTGCAGCACCTGCACCGGCAGCGCGTTGCCCATGTCCTGCGGGGTCTTCTCCGCGATGCTGCCCAGCCAGGCGCGGGTGGCGTCGTTGTTGATCATCGGGGTGTCCACACCGGCGGGGTGTATCGAGTTCACCCGGATACTGTGCGGCGCCAGCAGATTCGCGTAGATCCGCATCAACCCGACGATGCCGTGTTTGGCCGCCACGTACCCGATCGCACCCGGGTCGTCGCTGCCGATCCCGACCAGGCCGGCCACCGAACTGGTCAGCACCATCGAGCCGCCCTCGCCCTGGGACACCAACGGCCCCTTGGCCACCTCGACCGTGTTGTGCACCCCGGTGAGGTTGACGTCGATGACGTCACGCCACCCCTCGGGCCCGGACTGCATCGGCGCGATCCCGGCGTTGGCCACCACGATGTCCAACCGCCCGAACGCGTCCAGGCCCACCTGCAGCGCCGACGCCAGCGCCTGCTGGTCGCGAACGTCGGCCCGCTGCGCCACGATTCGCGCGCCGGTGTCCTCGACCAGCTTGACCGTGGCGGCCAGATCGTCGGCGGACGCCAGCGGGTAGGGGACCGACGCGATCTGATCGCAGATGTCGACGGCGATGATGTCCGCGCCGTCGGCGGCCAGCCGGACCGCCTCCGCGCGGCCCTGACCGCGTGCCGCGCCGGTGATGAACGCGACCCTGCCGGTGAGTGAACCCATCAGGGCCGCAGCGCGCCCTTGGCCGGATCGCCGGCGACCACCGGGGCCAGCATCTTGATGTCCGGTGCGCCGTCGAGGTGCTCGCCGATGGTGCCGAACAGCTCACCGATCGCCGGGGCGGTGCTGTGCGCCTGCAGCGCGTCCGCGGACGCCCACTGCTCGACGAACACGAACGTCCCGTTGCTCTCGTGCAACGAGTAGAGCTGGCAGCCGGGCTCGTCGTGCACCGCCGCGACGGCCTTCGTGCAGGCCTCCCGCACCAGATCCACCGACTCGGGCTTGGCGGTCATGGTGGCGACAACGACGACGGGGCTTTCGGACATACGGCTCGCTCCTCGGTGAGTGGCTGCTGGACGAGTGCACAGCCTACCCATGATCTAGATCACGTCGACCCGCACCGTGAACGCCAGCGGGAACGGCGGGACCGTGACGCCGCGGTGACCTTGGTGTCCTCCTTGAACACCCGCATCAGGTCGGCGCCGTGGCCGCGGTAGGCCAGGTTCTGGCTCCACGTCGCGACCAGTGCGATCACCGCGTGACGCACAGGATCCCGGTGGTGGTCGGCGGCCCGGGGGAGGGTTTGACGTCGGTCGTCGGCGCACCGTATGTCGCGAAACGGCCTCGATTGATACGGATCTGTGACCCGTGTGGCTGATGGTGAATCTGGGGCTGGAGGGACTAGGCTTGCGGGCATGCCTAGTAAGACCGCCGCCCGCTCCGGGAACCGTTCGAGCAGGTCAAAGGCTGGTGCGCGCTCGGGCAGCCGGACGGCGCCTCGTCGTAAACCGGCCCCGCGCCGAAACGCGTCGCCGATCTCCTCGGCGGGGGTCTCGGTCGGGCGCGGACTGCGGGCCGGCTGGCTGATGCTGGCCAAGGGCGCCGGCACGACCGCCCGCTCGGTCGGCCGCGCCCGCGATCTGGAACCCGGCCACCGCCGCGACGGCATCGCGCTGGCGCTCATCGGGCTGGCCGTCGTCGTCGCGGCGGCCTCGTGGTTCGACGCCGCGCGACCCGTCGGCGCCTGGATCGACACCGTCGTGCGGATGGTCATCGGCGGCGCCGTCGTGCTGGTCCCGATCGCGCTCGCCGGCATCGGCGTCACGCTGATGCGCACCGAACCCGACCCCGACTCCCGGCCGCGGCTGATCCTCGGCACCGCCATGATCGCGCTGCCCGTGCTCGGGCTGTGGCATCTGTGGGCCGGCTCGCCCGCCGATCCGACCGAACGCCAGCACGCCGCCGGGTTCGTCGGCTTCGCGATCGGCGGTCCGCTCGCCGACGGCCTGACACCGTGGATCGCCGCGCCGCTGCTGTTCATGGGCGTGCTGTTCGGGGTGCTGCTGGTCACCGGTACGACGATCCGCGAGGTGCCCTCGACGCTGCGCGCGATGTTCTCCACCCGCGGCTACGACGACTACGAAGACGACGAATACGGCGACGACGAGTACGACGAATACGGCGACGACGAGTACTACGACGGCGACACCGTCGAGATGGACCGTCCCGACGACTTCTCCGACGGCTACTTCGACACCCCGCCGCCGGCCGAGGATCCGTCGGAGGCCAAGCCGTGGCCCGGCGTCGACGCCGCCGCACCGCCGGCGTCGCGCTTCAGCGGCGGCACGCCGATGGAGAACTACCCGCTCGAGGACAACACGCCGACCGTCCCGGAACCCAAGCCGCGCAAGAAGAAGCAGTCCAAGCCGCAGCAGAACCTGTCGATCGGCCGCGTGGTGGAGGGCCCGTACGCGCTGCCGTCGCTGGACCTGCTGATCCCCGGCGACCCGCCGAAGCGGCACAGCGCGAGCAACGACCGCATGATCGAGGCGATCACCTCGGTGCTGCAACAGTTCAAGGTCGACGCCGCGGTCACCGGCTGCACCCGCGGCCCGACAGTGACCCGCTACGAGGTCGAGCTCGGCCCGGGTGTCAAGGTCGAGAAAATCACCGCGCTGCAACGCAATATCGCCTACGCGGTGGCCACCGAGAGCGTGCGCCTGCTGGCGCCGATCCCCGGTAAGTCCGCGGTCGGTATCGAGGTGCCAAACGTCGACCGCGAGGTGGTCCGGCTGGCCGACGTGCTCACCGACGACGCCACCCGCTCCGACAACCACCCGCTGGTCATCGGTCTCGGCAAAGACATTGAGGGCGAGTACATCTCGGCGAACCTGGCCAAGATGCCGCACCTGCTGGTCGCCGGTTCGACGGGTTCGGGCAAGTCGAGCTTCGTGAACTCGATGCTGGTCTCGCTGCTGCTGCGGGCCACCCCGGAGGAGGTCAGGATGATCCTGATCGACCCGAAGATGGTGGAACTGACGCCCTACGAAGGCATTCCGCACCTGATCACGCCGATCATCACCCAGCCGAAGAAGGCCGCCGCCGCCCTGGCCTGGCTGGTGGAGGAGATGGAGCAGCGCTACCAGGACATGCAGGCGTCCAAGGTGCGCCACATCGACGACTTCAATAAGAAGGTGCGCTCCGGGGAGATCACCGCGCCGCTGGGCAGCCAGCGCGAGTACAAGCCGTACCCGTACATCGTCGCGATCGTCGACGAGCTGGCCGACCTGATGATGACCGCGCCGCGCGACGTCGAGGACGCGATCGTGCGCATCACCCAGAAGGCCCGCGCCGCCGGTATCCACCTGGTGCTGGCCACCCAGCGGCCGTCGGTCGACGTGGTCACCGGCCTGATCAAGACCAACGTGCCGTCACGGTTGGCGTTCGCCACCTCGTCGCTGACCGACAGCCGCGTCATCCTCGACCAGCCGGGTGCGGAGAAGCTGATCGGCATGGGCGACGGCCTGTTCCTGCCCATGGGTGCGAACAAGCCGATCCGCCTGCAGGGCGCGTTCATCACCGACGAGGAGATCGGCGCCGTCGTCGAGGCCACCAAGGCCCAGGCCGAACCGGAGTTCGTCGAGGGCGTCACCGCGGCCAAGGCCGGCGAACGCAAGGACGTCGACCCCGACATCGGCGACGACATGGACCTGTTCCTGCAGGCCGTGGAGCTGGTGGTGTCCAGCCAGTTCGGTTCGACGTCGATGCTGCAGCGCAAGCTGCGGGTCGGGTTCGCCAAGGCCGGCCGGCTGATGGACCTGATGGAGACCCGCGGCATCGTCGGCCCGTCCGAGGGCTCCAAGGCGCGCGAGGTGCTGGTCAAGCCCGAGGACCTGGCGGGCACGCTCGCGCTGATCCGCGGCGGCTCCGACGCCTCCGGCGGCGACGGCGACGGCACCGACGACTAGCGAAACCGCTAGAGGGTGAGCAGCATTCGGGTGTTGCCGAGGGTGTTCGGCTTGACGTAGGACAGGTCGAGGAACTCGGCGACACCCTCGTCGTAGGAGCGGCACATCTCCTCGTAGACCTCCGCGGTCACCGGGGTGCCCTCGATCTCCTTGAATCCGTGCTTGGAGAAGAACGCCACCTCGAAGGTCAGCACGAAGATCCGTTCCAGCCGCAGCTCCCGCGCCACGTCGAGCAGTCGGTCCACGATCAGATGCCCCACGCCCTGGCCCTTGACCTTGGGATGCACGGCGACGGTGCGCACCTCGCCGAGGTCGGCCCACAGCACGTGCAGCGCGCCGCAGCCGATGATCTCGTCGTCGCGTTCGGCGACCCAGAACTCCTGCACGGACTCGTACAGGGTGACCAGATTCTTCTCCAGCAGGATCCGGCCCGCATAGATGTCCACCAGGGCTTTGATCGCCGGAACATCCGAGGTGCGCGCACGCCGCACGACGACTTGGCCGGGTTCTGCGCTCACAGGTGGAGAGTATCGGTTCGCTCAACCGATATTCTGTGGCGGTGTCGGGCCAACCTCAGACAGATCCGCTGGCTCCGCGCGTCCCGGTGGCGAACATCGCCAATGTCCTGACCGGCGTGCGGCTGGTGTTGGTTCCGGTTTTCCTGGTTTTCCTGTTCCTCGGTGACGGCCATGAAACGTTCTGGCGGATAGCCGCATTCGTGGTGTTCGCTGTGGCGGTCATCACCGACCGGTTCGACGGGGCCCTGGCGCGCAGCTACGGCATGGTCACCGAGTTCGGGACGCTGGCCGATCCGATCGCCGACAAGGCGCTGATCGGGGCCGCGCTGATCGGGCTGTCGATGCTCGGCGACCTGCCCTGGTGGATCACGCTGGTGATCCTGGCCCGCGAGCTCGGCATCACGGTGCTGCGGTTCATGGTGCTGCGGCACGGCGTCATTCCCGCCAGCCGCGGCGGCAAGCTCAAGACCCTGGTGCAGGCGGTGGCGATCGGGCTGTTCGTGCTGCCGCTCTCGGGTGCCTGGCTCACCGGCGCCTGGGTGATCATGTGGGCCGCCGTCGTGCTCACCGTGCTGACCGGCATCGACTACGTCGTTTCCGCGATCAGGGACTCCCGTGCCCGGGTCGCCGACTGACGACCCGCTCGTCAACGACGACGCCCGTGCGGTGGTCGCCGACCTGACCGTGCGCGGCCAGACCGTGGCCACCGCGGAATCGCTGACCGCGGGCCTGCTGGCGGCCACCCTGGCTGGGGTGCCCGGTGCCAGCGCCGTGCTGCTCGGCGGCCTGGTCACCTACACCGTGGACACCAAGGTGGCGCTGGCCGGGGTGCCGCGCGAGGTGCTCGCCGAGGTCGGCCCGGTGGCCGAACCGACGGCGCGGGCGCTGGCCGTCGGCGCCCAGCAGCGCTGCGGCGCGACCTGGGGCGTCGGACTGACCGGGGTGGCCGGACCCGAACCGCACGGCGGGCACCCCGTCGGCACCGTGTTCCTCGGCATCGCAGGGCCGCTGCAGACCTCCGTCGTCGAGCTCGCGCTGACCGGTTCGCGCTGGCAGATCCGGCTGGCGGCGGTGCGGGAGGCGCTGGTCGGGCTGCGCGCCGCGATCGCACAGCACTAACCCGGTGAACCCGGGAACCATCCGGACCGTGTGCGTCGTTGCGCTATTAGGTTGCGCTATTAAGCCCCCAGTTGACCCCGGGAAGGGAGAGCACGATGACGGCATTGCTTCGCGAGGTGATCGGCGACGTGCTGCGTCGGGCCCGCGTCGAACAGGGGCGCACCCTGCGTGAGGTGTCCGACACCGCGCGCGTGAGCCTCGGCTACCTCTCGGAGGTCGAACGGGGTCGCAAGGAGGCCTCCAGCGAGCTGCTCAACGCGATCTGCGGCGCGCTCGACATCCCGCTGTCGCGGGTGCTCACCGACGCCGGTGAGGAACTTCAGCGCGAGGAGAGCGCCGCGAGCGCCGCATTCGATACCGCCGGTGCCTCGGCCAGCGCCGCCAACATCGACGAGGCCACCAAGGTGGTCATCCCGCAGGTCGTGTCCATGGCGGTCGCCTGACGTCGGTTTCCGGTGTGTCGTGCGGGTGTGGTGAGGCACCCCGACCCGATAGATTGGGCAGCACGGTAAGCCGGGTACCGGGGAGTCCGGAACAACCCTAAAGACACGAAGGCGGAATGAACCCATGGCCAATCCGTTCGTCAAGGCGTGGAAGTACCTCATGGCGCTGTTCAGCTCCAAGGTCGACGAGTACGCCGATCCGAAGGTGCAGATCCAGCAGGCGATCGAGGAAGCCCAGCGCCAGCACCAGGCCCTGACCCAGCAGGCCGCGCAGGTGATCGGCAACCAGCGGCAGCTCGAGATGCGGCTGAACCGTCAGCTCGCCGACATCGAGAAGCTGCAGGCCAACGTCCGCCAGGCGCTCACCCTCGCCGACCAGGCCACCGCCGCCGGCGACGCCGCCAAGGCCACCGAGTACACCAACGCCGCCGAGGCGTTCGCCGCGCAGCTGGTGACCGCCGAGCAGAGCGTCGAGGACCTCAAGGCCCTGCACGACCAGGCGTTGCAGGCCGCCGCACAGGCCAAGAAGGCCGTCGAGCAGAACGCGATGATGCTGCAGCAGAAGATCGCCGAGCGCACCAAGCTGCTGTCCCAGCTCGAGCAGGCCAAGATGCAGGAGCAGGTCAGCGCCTCACTGCGGTCGATGAGCGAGCTCACCGCCCCGGGCACCACGCCGAGCCTCGACGAGGTCCGCGAGAAGATCGAGCGCCGCTACGCCAACGCGATGGGCGAGGCCGAGCTGGCGCAGAACTCGGTGCAGGGCCGGATGATGGAGGTCCAGCAGGCCAGCATCCAGATGGCCGGGCACTCGCGGCTCGAACAGATCCGCGCGTCGATGCGCGGCGAGCAGCTGCCCGCAGGCGGCGCCACCGCGTCCCAGCCCGCCACCCCCACCGAGGCGACGCCGGAAAACCCGTTATCCCAATAACTTCCGAGGAATGACATGAGTTCGCGATCCGGTCGCCCCGAGGCGTGGCGATCCATGACGCAGCGCGCGGTCGACACCGCCGCTGAATGGACCGAGCTGCTGGCCGCCAGGCTCAGCGCGGCGGCGGATCCGCGGGCCAAACTCCTGCGCAAACGCCGGTGGGCGGCTCGGCTGACGGCGTTCTTCTCGGTGTCGTGCCTGTTCTGGATCGGCGTGACGGCACTGCTGGCGGCGTGGAGCACACCGTGGTGGGCACTGTTCATCCCGGCGCCGATCGCCGCCGGTGCCGCGTTCTTCGCGACGCTGTCGTTCCTGCGCTGGCGCTGGCTCAAGGGCGAACCGCTTCCGCCGCCGCGCGCCTCGGCCCGCCGGCTCCCGCCGCGCGGGTCGGCCGCGCGACCGCCGATGGCGGCGCTGGCGGCATCGGAGCGCGGCCTGACCTCGCTGCTGGGCGTGATGGAGCGCGGGCGGATGCTGCCCGCCGACGAGTTGCGGGAGCTGCGCGCCGCCGCCGATCACACCGCCGCCACCATGGCCGCCACGGCCCGCGAGGTGGTGTCGATGGAGCGTGCGGTCAGCGCCGCCCCGCAGTCCCGCGCGCACCTGCTGCCGACGATTCAGGCCTATCGGGCCCAGCTCGACCACGGCGCCCGCCAGTACCACGAAATGGTCACCGCGGCAGCGCAATTGGTGTCGGCTGCCAACACCGGGCAGACGTCGACATCACCGCTGTGGCAACAGCGTTACCGCGACGAGCTGACCACCGCCACCGACCGCCTGCTCGGCTGGGCGCAGGCGTTCGACGAACTCGGCCACGTACGCGGCGCCTGAGCTACATGGTCGGGCGCAGCGACGGGAACACCGTCGCGGCCAGTCCGCGCACCGTGGCCTTGAGGAAGTCGAACATGTCGAAGTAGTCGCGCCACAGCGTGATTCGGCCGCCGTGCAGCTCGAACACCCCGCACACCCAGAACTGCAGCCGTACCGGGCCGAACACCAGCGCGTCGGTGCGCTCGGTCAGCACCGCGTTGCCCTCGCCGGCGATGCGGTGGATCTTCACCTCGAACCCGACGCGGCCCTGCCCGCGCCGCATCGTGCCGATGATGCGGTGCCGACCGCGGATCGTCGGGAAACCGACGTTCTGCCACTCGGCGTTGTCGGACAGCAACACGTCGGCGGTGTCGTAGTCCTCGTCCTGAAGTGCGTAGAGGAACGTCTCGACGGTCCGGACGTTGTCGAGATCGGTCTGGACTTCGGAAGCCTGGTCGGTCATGGGGCAAGCCTAGTGGTGCGGTGCTGTGGCAGGGTAGGGGAAATGCGCGTCGCGATCGTCGCCGGACCTGATCCCGGACACGCCTTTCCGGCCCTTGCCCTGTGCCTTCGCTTCCTGGCCAACGGGGACAGCCCGACCCTGCTCACCGGCGCTGAATGGCTCGACACCGCCCGCGCCGCCGGGGTGGGCGCTCTCGAGCTTCTCGGCCTGGACCCCACCGACGACGATGACGATGCCGACGCCGGCGCCAAGATCCACCGGCGCGGCGCCCGGATGGCGGTGCTCAACGTGCCGCAGCTGCGTGAGCTGGCGCCCGACCTGATCGTGTCCGACGTGATCACCACCGCGGGCAACTTCGCCGCCGAGCTGCTGGACGTGCCGTGGGTGGAGCTCAACCCGCATCCGCTGTACCTGCCGTCGAAGGGGCTGCCGCCGATCGGCAGCGGTCTGGCGCCGGGGGTGGGGCTGCGGGGCCGGCTGCGCGATGCGGTGCTGCGCGCCCTGTCGGCGCGGTCCTGGCGCGACGGTGTCCGGCAGCGCGGCGAGGCGCGCGTCGAAATCGGGCTGCACGCAGCCGATCCCGGCCCGCTGCGACGGTTGATCGCGACGCTGCCCGCGCTGGAGGTGCCACGGCCGGACTGGCCGCGCGAGGCGGTGGTGGTCGGCCCGCTGCACTTCGAGCCGACGACGGCGACGCTGCCGGTGCCGGACGGGGACGGGCCGCTGGTGGTGGTGGCGCCGTCGACGGCCACCACCGGCACCCAGGGGCTGGCCGAGCTGGCGCTGGAGGTGTTGACGCCCGGGGAGGTACTGCCGGCGGGCGCGCGGGTGGCGGTGTCGCGGCTCGGCGGGGCCGACGTCGCGGTGCCGCCGTGGGCCGTCGTCGGGCTGGGCCGTCAGGACGCGCTGCTCGCGCACGCCGACCTGGTCATCTGCGGCGGCGGGCACGGCATGGTGTCCAAGACGCTGCTGGCCGGGGTGCCGATGGTGGTGGTGCCCGGCGGGGGAGACCAGTGGGAGCTCGCCAATCGTGTTGTGCGGCAAGGCAGTGCACAGCTGGTGCGGCCGCTGACCGGGGAGGCGCTGGCCGGCGCGGTGCGCGAGGTGCTGGCCGGGCCCGGGTACCGGGAGGCGGCCCGGCGGGCCGGGGCGTCGATCGCCGAGGTGGCCGATCCGGTGCAGGTGTGCCATGAAGCACTGGCGCGGACCGCGTAGGTTGGGCGCGTGCGTTTGACGGAGTTTCGCGAACTCGTGGACGGGCAGTTCGGTCCGGTGCGCGGGGCGTCGCTGCTCGTGGATCACGTGCTCACCGCGCTGGGCGGCCGGACCGCCGAGCAGGCCATCGAGGACGGGGTGGACCCGCGGGAGGTGTGGCGGGCGCTGTGCGCGGACTTCGACGTCCCGCGCGATCAGTGGTGAGCCCGGCCTGATCGGCGCGCCTCCTTGCCATCGAACACACGTTCGTTACTGTGATGGTTGTGCGACGGCTAGATGCTGGTCAGGCCGACTTGTCGGTGGCTGCCTCTAGTGTCACGGCAACTGATCGAACCCGATCACCGAACTGCTAGACATCCGAAGGACGGAGACCATCATGGCGCAGGCACCCGATCGCGAGAAGGCCCTCGAGCTGGCGCTCGCACAGATCGACAAGAACTTCGGCAAGGGCTCGGTGATGCGGCTGGGTGAGGAGGTCCGCCAGCCGATCTCGGTCATCCCGACCGGCTCGATCGCGCTGGACGTGGCGCTGGGTATCGGTGGCCTGCCGCGGGGCCGGATCATCGAGATCTACGGTCCGGAGTCCTCGGGTAAGACCACCGTCGCCCTGCACGCCGTGGCCAACGCACAGGCCTCCGGCGGGATCGCGGCGTTCATCGACGCCGAGCACGCCCTGGATCCCGAGTACGCCAAGAAGCTGGGTGTGGACACCGATGCGCTGCTGGTCAGCCAGCCCGACACCGGTGAGCAGGCCCTCGAGATCGCCGACATGCTGGTGCGCTCGGGCGCCATCGACATCATCGTCATCGACTCGGTGGCCGCGCTGGTGCCGCGCGCCGAGATCGAGGGCGAGATGGGCGACAGCCACGTCGGCCTGCAGGCCCGCCTGATGAGCCAGGCGCTGCGCAAGATGACCGGCGCGCTGAACAACTCGGGCACCACCGCGATCTTCATCAACCAGCTGCGCGAGAAGATCGGCGTGATGTTCGGCTCGCCCGAGACCACCACGGGCGGTAAGGCGCTGAAGTTCTACGCCTCGGTGCGCATGGACGTGCGCCGCATCGAGACGCTCAAGGACGGCACCGAGGCGGTCGGCAACCGCACCCGGGTCAAGATCGTCAAGAACAAGGTGTCGCCGCCGTTCAAGCAGGCCGAGTTCGACATCCTCTACGGCCGCGGCATCAGCCGGGAGGGCTCGCTGATCGACATGGGCGTCGAGCAGGGCTTCATCCGCAAGTCCGGCTCCTGGTTCACCTACGAGGGTGAGCAGCTCGGCCAGGGCAAGGAGAACGCCCGCAACTTCCTGCTCGAGAACCCCGACGTGGCCAACGAGATCGAGAAGAAGATCAAAGAGAAGCTCGGCATTGGCGCGCAGGTGACCGATGAAGACGTCCTCCCCGCCCCAGTCGACTTCTGAGGCCTCCCGCGAGGAGCAAGCGCACAACCTGTGTCTGCGCCTGCTCACCGTGCGAGCCCGCACCCGCGCCGAACTGGCCACCCACCTGGCCAAGCGCGGCTACCCCGACGACGTCGGTGAACGGGTGCTGGACCGGTTGGCCCGGGTCGGGCTGATCGACGACGCGGACTTCGCCGAGCAGTGGGTGCGGTCCCGGCGGGCCAACGCCGGCAAGGGCCGGCGGGCGCTGATCGCCGAGCTGCGCACCAAGGGCGTCGACGACGACATCATCGAGGCGGTGCTCGCCGACGACGAGCCCGGCGCCGAACGCGCGCGGGCCGAGAAGCTGGTCGCCGACCGGTTGCGCCGCGAGAAGCTCACCGACGAGGACGAGGCGAAGGTGGCCCGCAGGCTGGTCGGCATGCTCGCCCGCCGCGGCTACAGCCAGTCGATGGCGTTCGACGTCGTCAAGGTCGCGCTGGCCAACGAACGTGAACGGCGTCGGGTGTAGTCCGGTGCAGATCTCGGTCAAGCTCGCCCCGACCTTCGACTACCCGGTGCTGGAACGGTTCTGGCGCACCGCCGACGATCTGGGCTTCCCGGCGGTGTGGAACTACGACCACTTCCACGGACTGACCGACCCGGCGACGCCCACCCACGAGGGTTGGACCAGCCTGGCCGCCATGGCGGTGGTGGTGCGGCGCGCCCGGGTGGGTTGCCTGGTCAGCGGCGTCACCTTCCGGAACCCGGCCGTGCTGGCGAAGATGGCCGTCACCGTCGACCACATCAGCGGCGGTCGACTGGACTTCGGCATCGGCGCGGGCTGGCACGAAGGGGAGCACCGCGGCTACGGCATCGAGTTCCCGGCGCCGGGACGGCGGGTCGCGATGGTCGACGAGGCGCTCACCGTGATCCGCCGGCTGTGGACCGAGGAGGTCGTCGACTTCGCCGGCCGGTTCTACACGCTCGAGGGTGCCCGCTGCGAACCCAAACCCCTGCAGCGGCCGTACCCGAGGATCGTCGTCGGCGCCGCCCAGCCCAGGATGCTGCGGGTGGCCGCCCGGCACGCCGACGAGTGGAACATGCCCAGCCGTGACCCGCAGGCGTGGGCGGCGGCGCGCGATGAACTCGACGCCGCCTGCGGTGAACTGGGCCGCGATCCGGCCTCGATCCGCCGCGGCGTCCAGCTGTTCCTGCACCCTGAGGACCCCGTCCAGACCGACGCTGAGCTCGCCGCGATCGAGCAGTACCGCGACCTGGGCTGCCAGCACGTGGTGCTGTCGTTCTACCAGCCGCCCGGCGACGACCTGCTGCGGCGCTGCGCCGACCTGCTCTGAAGATCAGACGGTCTTGGCGCCGGGTGCGCCCTCCTGCTCGACGGCCTCGGACTCCAGCGGCGCGGGTCCGCGCCGCGAACCGCGCATCCGGCGCTCGACGCGGGTCGCCACCCACGACAGCGCGAAGTTCACGCTGATCATCAGCGCCGCCACCACGATCAGCGCGGGCAGCAGATTGCCGTACGCCGCGCCCATCTGCACGCCCTGGCGCACCAGCTCCAGGAACGTGATGATGTAGCCGATCGCGGAGTCCTTCAACACCACCACCAGCTGGGAGATCAGCACCGGCAGCATCGACGTGATCGCCTGCGGCAGCAGCACCGCACGCATCGTCTGCCCCCACGTCAGCCCCAGTGCCACCGCCGCCTCGGACTGGCCGCGGGGCAGGGCGTGCACCCCGGCGCGCACGATCTCGGCGATGACCGCCCCGTTGTACAGCGTCAGACCGGTCACCACACCGGCCAGCGCCAGATGCTTGGCCGGGAACACGTCGTACAGCGCGTACACCGAGTACGCGAACAGCATCATGATCAGCACCGGCACCGCGCGGAAGAACTCCACCAGCACCGCGCAGAACCACCGGATCCCGGTGTGCGTCGAGAGCCGGCCCACACCCAGCACGAGCCCCAGCACCAGCGCCATCACGATCGACATCGCGGCGGCGGTCAGCGTGCCCTGCACGCCGGGCAGCACATAGGTCTTCCACAGGTTGGCCGTCAGGAACGGCTCCCATTTCTCCGCTGTCAGTTGGCCTTTGGCGTTCAGCCGGCTGTAGATCAGCCAGACCAGCAGCACCACGACGATCGCGGTGACGACATTGAACACCTGGTTGCGGGCCCGCGCCCGCGGCCCCGGCGCGTCGAACAGAACCGAACTGCTCATTACCGGGCCACCGCCAATCTCTTACCCAGCCAACTGAAGAACAACCCCGTCGGCAGCGTCAGGACCACGAAGCCCAGCGCGAAGATCGACCCCACCGTCAGGATCGCCGCGGTGTTCTCGATCATCTCCTTCATCAGCAGTGCCGCCTCGGCCACACCGATGGCCGCGGCGATGGTGGTGTTCTTCGTCAACGCGATCAGCACCGACCCCAGCGGCATGATCACCGCGCGGAAAGCCTGCGGCAGCAGGATGAGTCGCAGATTCTGGCTGAACGTCAGCCCCAGCGACCGGGCCGCCTCGGCCTGGCCCAGCGGCACCGTGTTCACCCCGGAGCGCACCGTCTCGCACACGAAAGCCGCGGTGTAGACGCTCAATCCGAGCACCGCCAGTCGGAAGTTGCTGTCCTCGATCGACGTCGGAGAATTCGGATCGACCAGCGTGATCCCCATCGTCTGCGCCAGCCCGAACGAGCAGAACAGGATGATCAGCGTCAGCGGCGTGTTGCGGACCACGTTGACGTACGTGGTGCCCAGCCAGTTGAGCATCGGCACCGGTGCCAGCCGCATGGCGGCCAGCACCGTGCCGAGCACCAGCGCTCCCACACCTGAGTAGACCGTCAGCTGGATCGTCGTCCAGAAGGCCTCGAGGATCGCGCTGAGCGGGTAACCGGGGAGAACCTCCACATCACCTCCTGCCGTGGTGGGGGAGGCCCGTCAGCTCTGGTTGATCTGCGGGGGTTCGGGCGCCGGGATACCCGCGGCACCCAGGTTGTCCTCCCACGCCTTCTTCCACGAGCCGTCCTGTTCCATCTTGACCAGCGCGTCGTTGATCTTGGTCAGCAGCTCGGTGTCGCCCTTCTTCAGGCCGATCCCGTAGTTCTCCTCGGAGAAGGTGTCGCCGACGATCTTGAACTGGCCGGGCTGCTGGGCGGCGTAACCGGCCAGGATCACCTCGTCGGTGGTGACCGCGTCGATCGCGCCGTTCTTCAGCGCCTCGATGCACGCCGAGTAGGTGTCGTACTGCTGCAGCTGCACACCCGGGTACTCGTCCTTGATCCGCTGGGCCGGCGTCGACCCCGACACCGAGCACAGCTTCTTGTTGTTCTCCAGCGACGCCGGGCCGGTGATGTCCTCGTTGTCGGCGCGCACCAGCAGGCTCTGGCCGGTGATCAGGTACGGGCCCGCGAAGTCCACCTTCTCCTTACGGGCGTCGGTGATCGAGTAGGTCGCGGCGATGAACTTCACCTGATCGTTCTGGATCAGCGTCTCGCGCTGCCCCGACGGGGCCTCTTTCCACTCGATCTTGTCCTCGGGGTAGCCGAGTTCCTTGGCGACGTACTTGGCCACGTCGACGTCGAACCCGCTCATCGTGCCGTCGGGATTCTTCAGACCCAGCCCCGGCTGGTCGAACTTGGTGCCGATGACGATGGTGTCGCCACTGTCCCCGCCGCCACCGCATGCGGTCGCCGCCAGCGGGAGCGCGACGGCGAGCGCAAGCGCTCCCAGGACACGCTTCGAGATGGATGGCATCGGTGTTCCTTTCGACTAATGGTGAAGGATCTTGCCGAGAAAGTCCTTGGCGCGCTCGGACTTCGGGTTGGAGAAGAACTCGGTGGGGGTCGCGGACTCGACGATCGCGCCGTCGGCCATGAACACCACCCGGTCCGCGGCACCCCGCGCGAACCCCATCTCGTGGGTGACGACCACCATGGTCATCCCCTCCTTGGCCAACGAGGTCATCACGTTGAGGACCTCGTTGATCATCTCCGGGTCCAGCGCGCTGGTCGGCTCGTCGAACAGCATGACCTTCGGGTTCATCGCCAGCGAGCGGGCGATCGCGACCCGCTGCTGCTGACCGCCGGACAGCTGCGCCGGGTATTTGTCGGCCTGGTTGGCCACCCCGACCCGCTCCAGGAGTTCCATCGCGGTCTTGCGCGCCTGCTCCTTGGGGATCTTGCGCACCTTCATCGGTGCCAGGGTGACGTTCTCCAGAATCGTCTTGTGCGCGAACAGGTTGAACGACTGGAACACCATGCCGACGTCGGAGCGCAGCTGGGCGAGCTTGCGGCCCTCCTCGGGTAGCGGCTCACCGTCGATGGTGATCGTGCCCGAGTCGATCGGCTCCAGCCGGTTGATCGTGCGGCACAACGTCGACTTGCCCGACCCGGACGGGCCCAGCACCACGATGACCTGACCGCGGTCGACGTCGAGGTTGATGTCCTTGAGTACGTGCAGATCGCCGAAGTGTTTGTTGACTCCCTTGATGGAGATCATGGGTGTGCCGACGGTGCCAGGCGATGCGTCATCAACACCTGACTCGGAAGACGCCATGAGTCGCAACCTTACCGGCCGAACTCGCAGTTCGCGCGTGGTCTGCGCAATCCGGGCGCAAGTCCCGGACTTGACACCTGTCTATTAAGAATCGCGGCGATCGCATCTCTGGGCCACGGACTCGTCGTGCGGCACTGTAGGTCGGCCGGACATCGCTGTCGGCGTGAGTGATCGAAACCGATACCCCCGAAACGACTTTCAGCGACCCGCGGGATCGTCTGCCCGTTCACGAACCGCTGTCAGGAGCAAACCCGTGACACGACGGATGTTCCCGAGGGGGTGTTGCGCCACAAGCTGTTCGGCCGCGGCCGCCGACTCGCCGAAGCCCGCCGCGCCCCGCGGTACCGCCGTATCACCCAGGAGGCAACAGCATGACCACCGTCACCGAACCCTTGACCTACGGCTCACAGCGGCTGACCGATCTGATCGGGAGAATCGGTGAGGGTTCACTGGAGCGCGAACACACCGGGGAGCGGCCGTTCGCGGTGATCGATCTGATCAAACGGTCCGGTCTGCTCGCGCTGCGGGTACCGCGCGAGGAGGGCGGCGGCGGCGCGACGCTGAAGGAGTTGTTCGCCACCGTCATTCAGATCGCCACCGTCGACGTCAACGTCGCGCACATCCTGCGCGGGCACTTCGCCCACATCGAGGAGCGGCTCCGCCTCGACGGCGAGGCACGGCGCAAGGGCATCGAACTGGCGTTGGCGGGCAAGCTGATCGGCAACGCGTCCACCGAGATCGGTTCGACGCCGGCGGGCGGCTTCACCTGGCAGACCAGGCTGACGCCCGACGGTGACGACTATCGGCTCAACGGCCGGAAGTTCTTCACCACCGGCACGCTGTACGCGGATTACGCCGAGGTGCTCGCCAGCGATCCGACCGGCGCCTCGGTGATCGCCCTGGTGCCCACCGACCACCCGGGGGTCACGGTGCTCGACGACTGGGACGGTATGGGGCAGCGCGCGACCGGCACCGGCACCGCGATCTTCGAGAACGTGCCGGTGCCCGCGAGCGAGGTGACGCAGTTCGCCCCGCCGGACGCCGACGAGGAGGAGCAGTCGCTCTATCACTCCGGGGCGTTCTTCCAGCTCTACGTCACCGCGCTGGAGGTCGGCGTGATCCACGCGCTGCGCCGCGACGCCGTCGCCCACGTGCACTCGAGGGCCCGCAGCTTCGCCTGGGCGCCGCACCCGGTGCCCGCCGATGATCCGCTGCTGCAGCGAGAGATCGGCGAGATCGCCGCCGCGGCCTACGCGGGCGAGGCCACCGTGCTGGCCGCCGCCGAGGCGCTGGGCCGGGCGTATCAGGCCGACATCGACAACACCGACCCGGACCTGGCGCTGGCGCACGAGGCGTCGCTGCAGGCCGCGCAGGCCAAGATCGTCGTCGACGCGCTCGGCATCAAGGCGGCGTCGCAGATCTTCGACGTGGGCGGCGCGTCGATCGTGCGGGAGGTCTACCTGCTGGACCGGCACTGGCGGAACATCCGCACCCTGGCGTCGCACAACCCGTCGTCCTACAAGGCGCAGGCGGTCGGCGCGTACTTCGCCCGCGGCACCCGGCTGCCCGGCAGCGGATACTTCTGAGCTGCCGCGCCGGGCGCCCGGAGGGCCTTTCCGGCAGATTTGGTGCTGCCGGGAGCCCCGATACTATGGGCAAATGACTTCGACCGTGACGCAGGCGCAGCCCACGGGCCCTGTGTCATCGGCCGCCCCGGCAGAACCGCGCACCTACCAGGTCCGCACGTACGGCTGCCAGATGAACGTGCACGACTCCGAACGGCTCTCAGGGTTGCTGGAAGCCGCCGGGTACCGGCGCGCGGCCGACGACGAGGACGCCGACATCGTCGTGTTCAACACCTGCGCGGTGCGGGAGAACGCCGACAACAAGCTCTACGGCAACCTCAGCCACCTGGCGCCGCGCAAGCAGGCGAATCCGAACATGCAGATCGCCGTCGGCGGCTGCCTGGCGCAGAAGGACCGCGACACGGTGCTGCGCCGCGCCCCCTACGTCGATGTGGTGTTCGGCACCCACAACATCGGGTCACTGCCGGTGCTGCTGGAACGCGCCCGGCACAACCGCGAGGCCCAGGTCGAGATCCTCGAGGCGCTGCAGGAGTTCCCGTCGGCGCTGCCCGCCGCGCGCGAGTCCGCCTACGCCGGCTGGGTGTCGATCTCGGTGGGCTGCAACAACACCTGCACGTTCTGCATCGTGCCGTCGCTGCGCGGCAAGGAGGTCGACCGCCGGCCCGGTGACGTGCTCGCCGAGGTGCAGTCGCTGGTCGACCAGGGTGTGCTAGAGGTCACGCTGCTGGGCCAGAACGTCAACGCCTACGGGGTCTCGTTCGCCGATCCCGACCAGCCGCGCAACCGCGGTGCGTTCGCCGAGCTGCTGCGCGCCTGCGGCACCATCGACGGCCTGGAGCGGGTGCGGTTCACCTCGCCGCACCCCGCCGAGTTCACCGACGATGTGATCGCGGCCATGGCCGAGACGCCGAACGTGTGCCCCACGCTGCACATGCCGCTGCAGTCCGGCTCCGACCGGATCCTGCGCGCGATGCGCCGCTCCTACCGCGCCGAGAAGTTCCTCGGCATCCTCGAGCGGGTGCGCGCGGCCATCCCGCACGCCGCCATCACCACCGACCTGATCGTCGGTTTCCCGGGGGAGACCGAGGAGGACTTCCAGGCCACCCTCGACGTGGTCGAGGCCGCCCGGTTCGCCAGCGCCTTCACGTTCCAGTACTCCAAGCGGCCCGGAACACCGGCCGCCGAGCTGCCCGATCAGATCGCCAAAGACGTTGTGACCGAACGCTATCAGCGGCTGCTCGCGCTGCAGGAGCGGATCTCGCTGGAGGAGAACCAGGCTCAGGTCGGCCGCACCGTCGAGGTGCTGGTCGCCACGGGGGAGGGGCGCAAGGACGCGGCCACCGCACGCATGTCGGGCCGCGCCCGCGACGGCCGGCTGGTGCACTTCAACCCGGGCGGCGCCGACATCCGGCCCGGCGACGTCGTCACCACGACCGTCACCGCCGCCGCCCCGCACCACCTCATCGCCGACGGCCCGCTGCACACCCACCGGCGCACCCGCGCCGGTGACGCTCACGCCGCCGGCCTGCGCCCCCGCACGGGTGTGGGGCTGGGCATGCCGCGCATCGGCGCGCCCCCGCCGGCCCCGACCACGACGGGATGCAGCCGATGACCGAGGGCTTCGACGAGTACTTCGACGAGTACAAGGACGACCTCGAGGTCGCCGAACGCCGCGTCGCAGGCGAGATCGATCCCGGCGCAAGGGCTCTGGTGATCGCGATCGGCGTCTTCGCACTGCTGGTGGCGTTCGTGCTGCCGTTCACCGGATCCGCCCGCGGCCTGGACGTGATCATCTACAGCGAGGCCGCGATCCGCGAGGGCGTCACCCTGCCGCTGCGCGTGTTCGCCTGGCTGGCACTGGTGTTCGGGATCGGCTTCTCGATGCTGGCGCTGCTGACCCGCCGGTGGGCGGTGGCCTGGGTGGCGCTGGCCGGTTCGACCGTCGCGGCGTTCCTCGGCATGCTGGGCGTCTGGTCCCGCCAGACCGCCCCCGAGCAGTACCCGGGCCCGCACATCGGCCTGATCCTGGCCTGGGTGGCCGTCGCCGTCGTCACCTTCCACTGGGCGCGCGCGGTGTGGTCGCGCACCAGCGTGCAGTTGGCGGCCGAGGAGCGGCGCCGCCAGGCCATCGCGCAGCAACAGACCAGGAAGCTGCTCGACGAGTTCCCCGACGACCCGGACAACCCCGCTCGGTAGGCCTTCCAGGCCTACTGGCCCTTGGTCAGCGCCGCTGCGGCGGCGTCGGCCCACTGCCGCCACTGCTCGGCGTTGGCCCGCGCCTCGGCGGCCTCCTTCTCCCGGCCCGCGGCCGCCGCCTTCTCGGCCTGACGCTCGTACTGCTCGGCGCGCGCCCGGAACTGGTCGGCGCGGGCCTGGGCCTCCGGGTCGACGCCGCGCGGCGCGGCCTCCCGGATCCTCTTCTCCACCGCCCGCAGCCGGCGCTCCAGCTCGGCGGCGCGGTCGCGCGGCACCTTGCCGATGGCGTCCCACTTGTCGACGATCGTCCGCAGCGCCGCCCGCGCCGCATCCAGGTCGGCGGTGTCGATCTTCTCCGCCTCCGCCAGCAGCGCCTCCTTGGCCTCGGCGTTGGCGCGGAACTCCGCGTCGCGCTCGGCGCTGGCCGCGTTGCGGGCGCTGAAGAACTTGTCCTGCGCCGCCTTGAACCGCTGCCACAGCGCGTCGTCGACGTCCTTGGCGGCCCGCCCGGCGGCCTTCCACTCGGCGAGCAGGTCGCGGAACGCCTGGCTGGTCGGCCCCCAGTCGGTGGAGTCCGCCAGCGCCTCGGCGCGTTCGCACAGCGCCTCCTTGGCCTGCCGGGCCCCGGCCCGCTCACGGTCCAGTTCGGCGAAGTGCGAACCCCGGCGGCGGTTGAACTGCTCGCGGGCCGCCGAGTAGCGCTTCCACAGCGCATCGTCGGTCTTGCGGTCCAGCCCGGTGATGGTGCGCCACTCCTCGAGGATCTCGCGCAACCGGTCGCCGGCGGCCTTCCACTGGGTGGAGTTGGCGGCGATGTCCTCGGCCTCGGCGGCCAGCGCCTCCTTGCGGGCGGTCTGCGCGGCCCGGAACTCCTCGCGGCGGGCCTTCTCGGCCGCCGCGGTCTCGTCGGCGTGGTTGATGATCGCGTTGAGCCGGTCGGCGATCGCGTCGACATCGCCGAGCACGTGGGCGGTCGGCAGGGTGTCGGCCAACGACTGCGCGGCGGCCTTGATCTTGCGGGCGTCGCCGGTCCCGGACTCCAGCCGGGTCTCCAGCAGCACCACCTCGGTCTGCAGATCGTCGAACCGCCTGCCGAAGTGCGCGTACGCCGCCTCGGTGTCGCCGGCCTGCCACGACCCGATGATCCGTTCCCCCGACTTGGTGATCAGCCACACCGTGCCGTCGGGGTCGACCCGGCCGAACCGGTGCGGATCACTGGCCGGGGGTGCGGCCACGATCGGCGCCGGCCGGCCCGGCCGCGGAACAGGACGCGCAGGTCCGGGCCGGGGAGCGGGTTTGGGAGAGGAGGCGTGGCCTCCTGGCTCGCTGGTGGTCATGTCCGTATCCTCGTACCCTCCGCGCGGCGCACCGCGCACCTGCCGCGCAACGCGGCGCCTGCTCGCTGACCGCAATATTCAAACAGGTCGCCGGGGCGCGTGCGCACGGCTTTCCCCGATGCCTCGAAAGGAGACCGATGGCCAGGGCGGATCTGGCGGTCCTGTGCGCGCTGGGCGCGGCGCTGTTCATCGCGATCGGCGACGTGATCCACGAGCGGCAGGCGCACGAGGTCAGCCCCGAGCCGGTCGGCCACCTGGAGCTGTTCGCACGCCTGCTGCGCGACCGGGCGTGGTGGATCGGCAGCCTCGTGGCCGCGGTGGGCTTCACGCTGCAGGCCGCCGCGCTGGGCCTGGGCTCGGTGCTGCTGGTGCAGGCGCTGCTGGTCACCTCGCTGCTGTTCGCGCTGCCGATCAACGCCCGGCTGTCCCACCGGCGGGTCACCGCCGCACAGTGGATCTGGGCGGCGCTGCTGGCCGCCGCCATCGCCGTCATCGTCACCGTCGGCAACCCGACGCCCGGCCACGCCCGCGGCGGCGCCGAGATGTGGACCGTGGTGGCGCTGGTGCTCGTCCCGGCGCTGGTGTTGTGCCTGGTGGGGGCGCGCATCTGGTCCGGGACAGTCAGCGCGGTGCTGCTCGGGCTGGGCTCCGGGGCGCAGTGGGGGGTGTTCGCGGTGCTGACCAAGGGGGTCGTCGACCGGCTCGGTGACGGCCTGTGGGAGCTGCTGGCCGCCCCTGAGCTGTACGTGTGGGCCGCCCTCGCGGTCGGCGGCACCGTGCTGCAGCAGGCGTCGTTCCGGGCCGGGTCGCTGACCGCGTCGCTGCCGACGATGACGGTCGCCGAACCGGTGGTCGCCTCGGTGCTCGGGGTGGTCGTGCTCGGCGAGACGCTGCGCCCCGGCGACGCCGGCTGGGCGACGCTGGTGGCCGCGATGGCGGTGATGGTGGTGTCGACGGCGGCGCTGGCCCGCAGCGAGGCGGCCACCGCCGGCGGCACCGTCGCAGCGCATTAGCGTGGACGCCGTGCTGAGCGCCATCGCGATCATCCCGTCGGCACCGGTGATGGTGCCGCAACTCGCCGGCGGCGCCGCCGCCGAACTGGCCGACCTGCACGAGGCGGTGGTGGCGGCGGCGTCCGCGCTGCCCGACCGGTGGGTCGCCATCGGCGTCGCAGACGCCAATCCGGGCACGGGCGTCGGAGACGCCAATCCGGGCACGGGCGTCGGAGACGCCGGGGCCGTGATCGGTCCGCACACGGCGGGCACGTTCGCCGGCTACGGCGTCGACGTGCGGGTCACACTGGCGCCCGGCGTCGACGACGACCCGGTGCCGCTGCCGCTGTGCGCGCTGATCACCGGCTGGGTGCGCGGCGTCGCCCGTCCCGGCGCCACCGCCGAGGTGCGGGTCTTCGCCGACGGCAGCCCCGACGCGGTGGCGCGCGGTCGGGCACTGCGCGCCGAACTCGACGCGACCACCGAACCGGTCGGGGTGCTGGTCGTCGGCGACGGCGCCAACACGCTGACCCCGCCCGCGCCCGGCGGCTACGACCCCGACTCGCTGCCGCTGCAGCACGCGTTCGACGAGGCGCTGGCCGGCGGCGACGTCGCCGCGCTGACCCGGCTGCCGCGGGTGATCACCGCCCGCACCGCGTTCGAGGTGCTCGGCGGGCTGGCGGAACCGGGGCCGCGGTCGGCCGAGCAGCTCTACCGCGGCGCGCCCTACGGGGTGGGGTACTTCGCCGGGATCTGGACGCCGTGAGCCGGCCGATCGCGATCGTCGGCCCGACCGGGACGGGCAAGTCGGCGCTGGCGCTGGCGGTGGCCGAGCGGCTGGAACCGAAGGTCTCGGTCGAGATCGTCAACGCCGACGCGATGCAGCTCTACCGCGGCATGGACATCGGCACCGCGAAACTGACCGTCGAGGAGCGGCGCGGCGTCCCGCACCACCAGCTCGACGTGCTCGACGTCACCGAGACCGCCAGCGTGGCCTGCTACCAGCAGGCCGCCGCCGCCGACGTCGAGGCGATCGCCGCGCGCGGCAACGTGCCCGTCATCGTCGGCGGGTCGATGATGTACGTCCAGTCGCTGCTGGACAACTGGACCTTCCCCGCCACCGACCCGCAGGTGCGGGCCCGCTGGGAACAGCGGCTCGCCGAGATCGGCGCGGCCGCGCTGCACGCCGAGCTAGCGCGCGTCGACCCCGCCGCCGCCGAGTCGATCCGGCCCACCGACGGCCGCCGGATCGTGCGGGCGCTGGAGGTCGTCGAGCTGACCGGACAGCCGTTCGCCGCCTCGTTCCCCGAGATCGGTGCACCCCGCTGGGACACGGTGATTGTCGGAATCGACTGGGAGACAACGAGTCTTGACGAGCGTCTGGCGCAGCGCACCGACAAGATGTTCGCCGACGGGCTGGTCGAGGAGGTGCGCGGACTGCTGGAACGCGGGCTGCGCGACGGGGTCACCGCGTCGCGCGCGCTGGGCTACGCGCAGGTGATCGCCGACCTCGACGCCGGCGGGGACGGCTCGGCCGCGCGGGAACCCACGTTCGTCGGCACCCGCCGCTACGTGCGCAGGCAGCGGTCCTGGTTCCGCCGCGACCACCGCATCACCTGGCTGGACGGCGCCGACGATGCCGCACTCGTCGAGGGGACGCTGCGGGTATGGCGCGACGTACCCTGAACGGGTGAGGTTCGCCAAGGGGCACGGCACGCAGAACGACTTCGTCGTGCTGCCCGACACCGAGTTCGAGCTGGATCTGTCGCCGGCGGCGGTGTCGGCGCTGTGCGACCGGCGCCGCGGCCTGGGCGCCGACGGTGTGCTCCGGGTGACCACCGCGGGCGCGGCGCGGGCGGGCGGACTGTTCGAGACGCTGCCCGAAGGGGTGGCCGCCACCGACTGGTACATGGACTACCGCAACGCCGACGGGTCGATCGCGCAGATGTGCGGCAACGGGGTGCGGGTGTTCGCCCACTACCTGCGGGCCAGCGGGCTGGAGAGCCGCGACGAGTTCGTCGTCGGGTCGCTGGCCGGGCCGCGGCCGGTCGTGCTGCACGACTGGGACGTCACCAACGCGGTGGTCACCGTCGAGATGGGTAAGGTCAACCGGCTCGGCACCGGTGAGGCGGTCGTCGGCGGACGCCCCTTCACGGGCCTGGCCATCGACGTCGGCAACCCGCACCTGGCGTGCGTCGATCCCGAGCTGACCGTCGAGGAGCTCGGCGCGCTCGACGTCGGCGCGCCGGTGTCGTTCGACCCCGCCCAGTTCCCGGAGGGGGTCAACGTCGAGGTGCTGACCGCTCCGCACGACGGGGCGGTGTCGATGCGGGTGCACGAGCGCGGGGTGGGGGAGACCCGGTCCTGCGGCACCGGCACGGTGGCCGCCGCGGTGGCGGCGCTGGGGCACGTGGGAACGCCGACGGGCACCCTGGACGTGCGGATTCCCGGCGGGCAGGTCAGTGTCACGATCACCGACACCAACAGCTTCCTGCGCGGGCCGTCGGTGCTGGTGGCCCACGGTGAGCTGTCGCAGGACTGGTGGAAGTCGGCGGAACGATAATGCGCCGCCGTCCGTTAATGGGGGTGCATGAGAAGTGACCTGCGTGCGAATCTGTATTCGCCTATGACATATCCCGACCTTCCCGACACCCCGAGCACCGGTGAACTGGCGCTCGAAGACCGCTCGGCGCTGCGCCGGGTGGCCGGGCTGTCCACCGAACTGACCGACGTCTCCGAAGTCGAGTACCGCCAGCTGCGGCTGGAACGCGTTGTGCTCGTTGGTGTTTGGACCGATGGCACGGTGGCCGACGCCGAGGCGAGCCTGGCCGAGCTGGCCGCGCTCGCCGAGACCGCCGGCTCCGAGGTGCTCGACGGCCTGATCCAGCGCCGCGACAAACCCGACCCGGCCACCTACATCGGCTCCGGCAAGGCCGCCGAACTGCGCGAGGTGGTGGTGGTGACCGGCGCCGACACCGTGATCTGCGACGGCGAGCTCTCACCCGCGCAGCTGACCGCGCTGGAGAAGGCGGTGAAAGTCAAGGTCATCGACCGCACCGCGCTGATCCTCGACATCTTCGCCCAGCACGCCACCAGCCGCGAGGGCAAGGCCCAGGTGTCGCTGGCCCAGATGGAGTACATGCTGCCGCGGCTGCGCGGCTGGGGTGAGTCGATGTCCCGGCAGGCCGGCGGCCGCGCCGGCGGTGCCGGTGGCGGTGTGGGCCTGCGCGGTCCCGGTGAGACCAAGATCGAGACCGACCGCCGGCGCATCCGCGAGCGGATGGCCAAACTGCGTCGCGAGATCAAGGAGATGAAGAAGATCCGCGACACCCAGCGCAGTGCCCGGCGCAGCAGCGACGTCGCGCAGATCGCGATCGTCGGCTATACCAACGCCGGAAAGTCGAGCCTGCTCAACGCGCTCACCGGCGCCGGGGTGCTGGTGGAGAACGCGCTGTTCGCCACCCTCGAACCCACCACACGCCGAGGCGAGTTCGCCGACGGGCGGCCGTTCGTGCTCACCGACACGGTGGGTTTCGTGCGCCATCTGCCCACCCAGCTCGTCGAGGCGTTCCGCTCCACGCTGGAGGAAGTCGTCGACGCCGACCTGCTGGTGCACGTGGTCGACGGCTCCGATGCCAACCCGCTGGCGCAGATCAACGCGGTGCGCGAGGTGATCAACGAGGTCATCGCCGAACACGACGCGCAGCGGGCGCCGGAACTGTTGGTGATCAACAAGATCGACGCCGCCGACGAGCTGACGCTGGCGCAGCTGCGCAGCGCGCTGCCCGATGCGGTGTTCGTGTCCGCGCGCACCGGGGAGGGGCTGGACCGGCTGCAGCAGCGGGTCGCCGAGCTGATCCCGCCGACCGACATCACGGTCGACGTGACCATTCCGTACCACCGCGGCGATCTCGTCAACAAGGTGCACGCCGAGGGCCGGGTCGACGCCGTCGAGCACACCGCCGACGGCACCCGGATCAAGGCGCGGGTGCCGGCGGGTCTGGCGGCCGGCCTGCGTGAGTACACCACCTTCGACTGACACACGAAAAGCGCGGAAGGAACAGACCTTCCGTGCTTTTCGTATGAGCGCTGCTAGTGCTGCTCGGCTTCCTGGCGCTTCTCGGCGGCCTTGGCCGCGCCACGGGCGGCCTCGGCTTCGGCCTCCTTCTCGGCGGCGTCGCGCTGCGCGTCGGCCTTGTCCTGCTGGGCCTTGCCCTCGCGGTACAGATCGTCGCGGCCCGCGACAGCGCCGATGACCTCTTTGGCCTTGCCCTTCACACCCTCGACGGCGCCCTTGACGGCTTCCTCGGGACCACTGTTGCCCATGGGGGTTCCTCCTGTTCGGCTTCGGCCGACCAGATTCCCCGATCCAGCGTCGGCTAAACGCGCCTCACGATCGGCGGCGGTTCGTGGGCCCGCACCGGCGGCGGTTCGCCGTTGAACTTCTCCACCTGCACCAGCACGTGCGCGCCGGTGCAGCCGTGGGCCAACTTGGAGGTTCCGACGTCGTCGGTGAGCACGTTCGGATTCCCGTGCACGCACATCGCGTCGGGATCCGCGGGATCGGCCGGGTCGTACCAGGCGCCGGTGGACAGTTGCACCACCCGCGGCCGCAACCGGTCGTCGACCACCAGTCCGGCCAGGCACGCCCCGCGGTCGTTGAACACCCGCACCACGTCACCGTCGCGCAGACCGCGCGCCGCGGCGTCCTGCGGGTGCATCCGAATCGGTTCGCGGCCTCGCACTTTCGACGCCTGGCTGACCGCGCCGGCGTCGAGCTGGCCGTGCAGTCGGGTCGCGGGCTGATTGGCCAGCAGGTGCAGCGGATAGCGCTCGGCGCGTGGTGAGCCCAGCCATTCGTCGGGCTCGAACCACCTCGGGTGGCCGGCGCAGTCGTCGTAGCCGAAACCGTCGATGTCGGCGGAGAAGATCTCGATGCGCCCGCTCGGGGTGCCGAGCCGGTGTCCCACCGGGTCCGCACGGAAGTCCGCCAGCAGCGTCAGGCCCTCCTCGGTGGGCAGCCGCAGCGACCCCTGCTCCCAGAACTCCTCGAACGTCGGAACCGCGAAATCCAGTCCGGCAGCCCACTTCTCGTACAGGTGCGCCAGCCACTCCCACGCGGTACGGCCCTCGGTGAACCGCTCACCGAACCCCAGCTTGTCGGCCAGCGCGGAGAACGTCGTGTAGTCGTCGCGCGAATCGGCGTACGGTTCGGCCAGTTTCGGCATCGCCATCAGCAACGGGTCGTTGCGTGACCCCGAGTAGTCGTCGCGTTCGAACGCCGTCGTCGAGGGCACCACGATGTCGGCGTGTTTGGCCATCGCGGTCCAGTACGGCTCGTGCACCACGACCGTGTCGACGCGGCTGAGCGCCCGCCGCAGCCGCGGAATGTTCTGGTGGTGGTGAAACGGGTTACCCCCGGCCCAGTACACCAGCCTGATGTCCGGGTAGGTCAGTCGCTGGCCGTTGTAGTCGAACGGCTCACCCGGTTTGAGCAGCAGATCGCTGATCGCCGCGACCGGGATGAAGCTGCGCACCGGGTTGACGCCCTGCGGCAGCCGCGGCAGACCCGACCGCAGCGGCGGCAGCCCCGGCTCGTTCATCGACCCGTAGCCGTGGCCGAAACCCCCACCGGGAAGCCCGATCTGGCCCAGCATCGCGGCCAGCGTCAATCCCATCCACGGGGCCTGCTCACCGTGACGCACGCGCTGCAGCGACCAGCTGACCGTGACGATCGTGCGGTGCGCGGCCATCCGGCGCGCCAGCGCCGTCAGTTCCTCGGCGGGCAGTCCGCTGAGCTGCGCCGCCCACCCCGGCGACTTCGGCACCCCGTCGTCGGTGCCGAGCAGGTAGCGCTCGAACCGTTCGTAGCCGGTGCAGTACCGCGCCAGGAACTCCCGGTCGGCCAGGCCCTCGGTGGCCAGCACGTACGCCAGCGCGAGCATGACCGCCACGTCGGTGCCCGGCACCGGCGCGAACCACTCACAGTCACCGTCGACGTCGTCGCGCAGCGGGGAGAACGACACGATCCGCCCGCCGCGCGACCGGAACCGGCGCAGCGCGTCGCGGACCGGGTGATCCGTGGTGCCGCCGTCGTTGATGCCGGTGTTCTTCAGCGGAATGCCCCCGAAACACACCAGCAGGTCGGTGTGGTCGACGATGACCTGCCACGACGTGGACCGCTTGAACAGATCGTCGTGCGTGCCCACCACCCGCGGCATGATGACGCCCGTCGCGCCCAGGCTGTAGGAGTGCCGCGAGAACGTGTACCCGCCGAGCATGTTCAGGAAGCGGTGGACCTGGCTCTGCGCGTGGTGGAAACGGCCGGCGCTGGACCAGCCGTAGGACCCGCCGAAGATCGCCTGGTTGCCGTGGGTGTCGACGACCCGGCGCAGCTCGCCGGCCAGAAGGTCGGTCAGCTCGTCCCACGACACGGCGACGAACTCGTCGCTGCCGCGCTTCGACGTCGGCCCGGGACCGTCCCGCAGCCAGCCCCGGCGCACCACGGGTGAGGCGATCCGGGAACGGTGCCGCAGGGACCCCGGGAGATTGCCGAGCAGCGGTGAGGGGTCGGCGTCGCCGTCGTAGGGCGTGACCGTCGCGATGTCACCGCCGGACATCTCGGCGGTGAAGGCGCCCCAGTGCGTCAGAGTGGCCCGGGCGCGCATACCCCGAGTCTAGGTGCGGCGCGGTTCGCATAGGTGTCGACCAACCGTGCCGGGTTTTGCCAGTACTTCATAGCGCAACGAAATCTGCGTACTCGCTTTGGCCGTGCGCAATTCGTACCGCCCGGTAATTTCGCTGTCGGCTACGGTCATAAGTGCGGATATGCCGTGGCGCGGGGGTATTTCGCCGTCGGCTTGCAAACACCAGTCCGCGGTCCGCCGGGCGGCCCGGGCGGAAATGTCGATCCTGGTATCGGTCGTTTCTGGAGGTGAATTGCCGCCACGCGGTGGGGCCTACCTCAGCGAATGGGGTAGCGGCAGGTATTTTCTCTGCAAGATCGCGGACTTTTGGGTAATGACCGGCGGCTGACAGAAGGAAGACGGAGGCGCGAAATGTACGCGAATTCGCGCCGACCGCAGGAGGACGAATGATCGAGCGGAAAGGCCGGCGCACGACGAGGTGGGTTCGGACGGCGATCGGTCTGCTCGCGTGTGCCACAGGCCTGCTGGTGGCGCCGGCCGTGGTGACAGCACCGTTGCCCGTGTTGTCGGCCCCGGCGGCGCACGCCACCCCGGAGTCCGATGCCGACGCGGCGATCACCGTGGCCTGGGAGGCCACCGGCGGTGACGGCGGCCCGCTGGGGCCCAAGCAGGGTGGGGTGTACCCGGTCGGTGACGGGTTCGCGCAGAACTTCACCGGCGGCAAGATGTTCTTCACCCCGCAGACCGGCGCGCACTTCATGCAGGGCGCGATCCTGGAGAAGTACGAGTCTCTGGGCGGTCCCGCCGACAGCGACCTCGGCTTCCCGACCATCGACGACAGCCCCGGCAAGGCTCCCGGCAGCTTCAACACCACGTTCAGCGCCCCCGATCAGCCGGTGATCTTCTGGACCGCCGAGACCGGTGCCCGAGTGGTGCGCGGGGCGATCAACGCCGCCTGGGACAAGCTGGGCGGTTCCACGGGTGCGCTCGGGGTGCCCGCCGACGACGAGATGTACCGCGGCGACGTCGTCTCGCAGAAGTTCACCAACGGCGAGCTGTCCTACAACCTGCGCGAAAAGACCTTCACCACCGTGCCGCCCGAGCTGGCGGCCCAGCTGACCGACCTGCGGGTGCCGGACGACCCGGCGTCGGCCATCAACGCCGCCCGCCGCGCCGCAGGCGGACCGCTCGGCCCGCTCGGCGCCGCCGAGGGTGAGCCGTACGAGATCGGCGACGGCGGGCTCGCGCAGAACTTTGCCGGCGGCAAGATCTTCTACAGCCCGGCCACCGGCGCGCACGTCGTCACCGGGCAGGTGCTGGCCAAGTACGAGGCGCTCGGCGGACCCGAGGGTGACCTGGGCTTCCCGGTCACCAACGAGGTGGACGGCGGGCTGGGCACCGAGAGCAAGATGACGACGTTCGCCGCCGAGGACAAGCCGGTGATCTTCTGGACCCCGGACTACGGCGCGGTCGTCGTCCGCGGACCCATCAAGGCCGCCTGGGACAAGCTGGACGGCGCCAAGGGCGAGCTCGGTGCGCCCACCGGCGATGCGACCGAGAGCGGTGACGTCCTCACCCAGAAGTTCAGCGGCGGCGTCGTCAACTGGAACCGGTCGACCGGCAAGTTCAGCACCGAACCGGCCAGCCTGGCCGGGGCGCTCGCCGACCTGCAGGTGCCGGGCGAGCAGGCACCCGCCGCCCAGGCCGAACCGCAGGCCGCCGACGACGAGGGCCGCCGCTGGTTCACCTGGAGCTGGTGGTGGCTGCTGGCCGTCATCCCGGTCCTGGTTCTGGTCGGGCTGATCGGCGTTGCCGCGGTCCGGCACCGGCGCGGCGGCGATGACTTCGGCTTCGACGAGGACCACCACGACGGCGATTACGATGGCGACTACGACGGCGACTATGACGGCGACTATGACGGCGGTTACGACCGCGAGTACGACGAGGACCACGACGACGAGGGTCGGGACCGTGGCGAGGACCGCTACGGCGACGGGGACGAGACCGCCGCGGCGTTCGGTGACCGCTACGCCCGTGAGGGGCTGGGTGCGCTGTCGCCGCAGACACCGCCGGAGCTGAGCCTGTGGGCGCCGGGGGAGCGCAGCACCGACGTGCGGGACGACGAGGACCACGGGGACGCCCACGAGGGCGAGTACGCCGAGGACAGGGAGCCCGTCGCGAGTCCGGACGACTACCTCGAGGATCCCGATCTCAACCCCGACGAGGTGGACACCGCGCCGACACGCGTGGTGACACCCGAGCAGCTCGCCGAGCTGCCGGATCTGTCCGATCCCGCCGACGACCAGCCCGAGGTGGTCAAGGTGGGCCCCGAGGTGGTCGAGGTGAGCGACGAAGCCGAGATCATCGGGGTGCCCGAGCCCGAACCCGAGCCCGAACCCGAGCCGGAAGCGCTTTCCGAGCCGGCTGCGGAGCCGGAAACCGGTGCGGCGCCCGGATTCTGGGGCACCTGGCAGCGGCCCCCGAGTGACGCGCTCACCGACACCGGCCGGCACGCCCGCATCGAGGTCGACGAGCCCGACGTGCACAGCCCGGCGTTCCGGCTGGCGTTCGGCGACTCCGATGAGGCACCGGAGGGCTACCCGATCAAGGCCGATTCGCGGACGGGCCGCTACTGGCTGCCCGAGACGCCCGGCTACGCCGAGGCGCGCGCCGAGATCTGGTTCTCCAGCGAGGAATTCGCCCGCACCAACGGGTTCGTCCGGGCGGACTAGATCTTCCGGATCACGGTGACGACCTTGCCCAGGATGGCGGCGTCGTTACCGGGGATCGGCTCGTAGGCCGGGTTGTGCGGCATCAGCCACACCTGCCCGCGGGTCCGCTTGAACGTCTTGACCGTCGCCTCGCCGTCGATCATCGCCGCGACGATGTCACCGTTGTCGGCGACGTTCTGCTGCCGCACGACGACCCAGTCACCGTCGCAGATCGCGGCGTCGACCATCGAGTCGCCGACCACCTTCAGCAGGAACAGCGAACCCTCGCCGACGAGCTCGCGGGGCAGCGGGAAGACGTCCTCGACGGCCTCCTCGGCCAGGATCGGGCCGCCTGCGGCGATCCGGCCCAGCACCGGTACGAACGTCGGCTCCGGCAGCGCGTCTGACCCGGCGACGTCGGTGGTGACGATCGGGGTGACGTTGTCGTCGGCGCCGCGGACGTCCACGGCCCGCGGCCGGTTGGGATCGCGCCGCAGGTAGCCCTTGCGCTCCAGGGTGCGCAGCTGGTGGGCCACCGAGGACGTCGAGGTCAGGCCCACCGCGTCGCCGATCTCGCGGATGCTCGGCGGGTACCCGCGCGTGGTGACCGAGGCGCGGATGACCTCGAGGATGGTGCGCTGGCGCTCGGTCAGCGTGGTGTCGGTGCTACGGCTCCCGCCGGTGCGGTCCGGAGTGTCGCTGCTGGAGTCCATGGGGGGAATGTAACCCGCGGCGCGGCATTAATCAAACATTTGTTCGACGTGTGTCGCGTGGGCATGGGGCAGGTCGGGCGGTCGGATTTCGCGGCGCGATTTTTTGTCGGTGCCCTGTTCTATCGTTTCGCAACAGTTCGATCACATGTTCTACCAATCGAACATCTGAGCGACTATGTTCGAACACAAGAGCGAACACAGCGGACGAAAGGGCAGCGCGATGACGATCCTCACCCCCCTCTCCCCCCACCCGAGCCACACCGCCGACCACCTCCAGACCCGCACCGACACCCGCACCGCCACCGGCGGGCAGGTACGGCGGGCCCGGCCCGTGAACCGGCGGCGGCCACGGCCGGTCCGCCCGGGCGGGGCGCCCGCGCACTACCGCGGCACCGGGGTGCTGATGTCTCGGGCCTCGCACCGGCGCCGGCCCATCACCCCGGCCACCACCGTGCTGCTGTCGCTGGTGGCGGCGGGGATCACGGTGTGGCTGGGCCTGGTCGCCCAGTTCGGCGGTGTGGTCGGCGCCAGCCCGGCCGCGGTGCCCGAGCGGCTGGCCGTCGTGCAGGTGCAGACCGGGGAGACCCTGCACCAGGTGGCGCGGCGGGTCGCGCCGGATGCCCCGGCGGGCGAGATCGTGCAGCAGATCCGCGAGCTCAATCAGCTGAACTCGGCCGCGGTGGACGCCGGCCAGACCCTGATCGCTCCGGTCGGCTGATTTCCCGGCCGGCTCAAAGACCCTGTCAGGCAGTGATGTTCACCGACCGGGCCGCCGCCTACGTGCCGATCACCCCGGTGCTGGGCTATCGGGACGTCGCGCAGGTACCCTCGAAGAGGTTTGATGTCCTTGTTTGTTGGCGCGGCGAAGGAGCGGTAATGCACTGTCCGTTCTGTCGTCACCCCGACTCGCGCGTGGTCGACTCCCGGGAAACCGACGAAGGTCAGGCAATCCGCCGTCGGCGCTCGTGTCCGGAGTGTGGTCGGCGGTTCACCACGGTCGAGACCGCCGTCCTTGCCGTCGTCAAGCGCAGCGGCGTCACCGAACCCTTCAGCCGGGAGAAGGTCATCAAGGGCGTCCGGCGGGCCTGCCAGGGCCGTCAGGTCGACGACGACGCACTGAACCTGCTGGCCCAGCAGGTGGAGGACACCGTCCGCGCCTCCGGTGCGCCCGAGGTGCCCAGCCACGAGGTGGGGCTGGCGATCCTGGGGCCGCTGCGCGATCTCGACGAGGTCGCCTATCTGCGGTTCGCCTCGGTGTACCGCGGCTTCACCTCCGCGGAGGACTTCGCGCGCGAGATCGAGGCGCTGCGCGCCCACCGCAACTCTCCGCAGCCGACGGCCAGCTAGCGTCAGCCGAGCTGCTTGACGCCGTCGCTGACCACCCGGCCGGCCACGCGCACCCACCCCTCCGGGCTCCACCGGGTGTGGATGTGGGATCCCCGGCCCTGCACGATGTGCAGATCCCGGCTCAGGTAGTCGGTGATCCGCACGGCCGCGGCGCCGGTGGCCTCGTCCTCGCCGACGCCCAGATCGGTCGCGAACATCCGCGACCGGATGACCCCGCGCTCCCTGTCCTGCCACGCCCACAGGTAGTGGTTGATGTCGTCGGGGTAGTCGTCCGGGTCGGCGGCCAGCACGTCGTCGACCGAGGGCAGGTCATGGATCGCGAACTCCGGTGCCCACTCCGCGCGGGCGCTGACCGCGGTGAGATCACCGTCGTAGCTCACCTGCACGATGCCCGCAGGCACCCGCAACGTGTGGATGGGCGTGCCCCGGTCGCGCAACCACCAGGACGCCCCGACGGTGGGGTGCCCGGCAAACGGCAACTCGACGGCGGGGGTGAAGATCCGGGCGTGCGCGGTGTTTGCCCCTGGAGCGGGAAGGTCGACGAAAATCGTTTCGCTGTAACCCAATTCGGTCGCGATGCGCTGCCGGTCGGCGGGGTCGACGGTGCCGGCGTCGACCACTCCGAGCGGGTTGCCGTGATTGCCGTCGGGATCGGTGAAGACACGCAGCACCGTCACGTCGATAGCCATGTCTCGATGCTACTTGGCGGCGCGCACGCGGCGGCCGGATCGAGCTCAGGTGGCGCTGCGCTCGTCGCTGCCGATCGCGTCGAGCACCGCGGCCCGGGTGTCCCGCGGCCCGGAGATGGTGCTGTCGGTGGGGCCGGTGCGCAGCAGCTCGCGCAGGTACTCCTGGTCGTACTGGGCGGGTTCGGTGGAGTCGATGAAGCTCTCCACCACCGCCACGAAACGGTCCGGGTCGTCGTGGAACGGGAAATGCCCGGAGCCCTCGAAGATCTCCAGCCGGGAACCCGGCATCGCGGCGTGCGCCAGCCGCGCGTGGCTGACCGGGATCACCGAGTCGCTGCTGCCCCAGATCAGTTGCACCGGAACCGATTGCGTCAGATAACAGCGGTCCAGCATGGTGACCACCTGGCCGCGCCAGTCCACCACGGCGCGCAGCGTGCGGGCGAACGCCGATGAGGCGGTCGGCTCGGGCAGATCGGCCAGGATGCGCAGCGCCTGCGGCAGATCGCGGCCCAGGCCGGTCGAACCGAGCAGCCCGCCGGCGAGCCGCCCCGCCAATTGGACGGTGGGCAGCACCATCGGCAACCGCAGCAGCGCCAGCGCCTCGCTGCCCATCGGCAGCGACGCCAGCCGCAGCGCGATGTTGACGTCCTTGGTGACCCCGCCGGCGCCGACCAGCACCATCCGGTCGACGAACTGCGGGAACTGGTAGGCGAACTGCATGGCCACCCCGCCGCCCAGCGAGTGCCCGATGACCGTGACCCGGTCGATGTCGAGGACGCTGAGCAGGTCGCGCATCCCGTTGGCGTAGGCCGCCACCGAGTAGTCCGCGCGCGGCTTGTCGGACTGGCCGTGGCCGAGCAGGTCCGGGGCGATGACGGTGAACCGCTGCGCAAGCTTGGTCTGCACCGTCGCCCAGGTCGTGGAGTTGTCCCCGATGCCGTGGATCAGCAGGATCGCCGGACCCGAACCCGCCACCCGGTAGGCCCGCCGGTAGCCGTGGATCGTGCGGAAGTGCAGGGTGGGCGTCGCGTCCCGCACGCTGCGCAGGTTGGGCTTACCAGCTGCCATTGCGTCAACTTAGCTGGCGGCGGGGGTGTGCGCCATCCGACCGGCAGCCCGTCAGTCGTCGCCGTCCTGGCCGTCGCCGAAGCCGTCACCGAACGCGTCGCCCTTGGCCTTCTTCTCGGCCTGCTGGGCCAGGAAGCGCTCGAACTCGGCGCCCAGCTCCTCACCGCTGGGCAGGTTCTCGTCGCTGGCCAGCAGCGAGCGGTTCTCCTGCGCCGCCACGTACGCGTCGTACTGGCGTTCCAGCGCGGCCACCACCTGGGCGACCTCCGGGCTGGCCTCGACCTGCTGGTTGATCTTGTCGAGCACCTCGGCGCCCGCGGTCGCCAGCGCGTCGAGCGGGATCTGCAACGACGCGTTGCGGGCCACCTCCGCCAGCAGCGCCTCGGCCGCCACCGGGTAGGCGGTCTGGGCCAGGTAGTGCGGCACGTGCACGGTGAACCCGACGACCTCGTGGCCGTGCTGCGACATCCGGAACTCCAGCAGGTTCGACACGCTGCCGGGAACCTGCACCTCGCCGATCCACGGCTGGTGGTCGGCGATGAGCTCCTTGTCGTTGGAGTGCGCGGTCATCGTGACCGGACGGGTGTGCGGCACCGCCATCGGGATGGTGCCGAGCCCGATCACCCGGCGCACGCCGAGGCGCTCGGCCAGCAGTCGCACGGCGTTGATGAACCGCTCCCACTTCAGGTCCGGCTCCAGGCCGGCCAGCAGCAGGAACGGGGTGCCGACGCTGTCGCGCAGCGCATACAGGTTGAGTTCGGGGTCCTCGTAGTGGGTGAAGTGGTCGGTCTTGAACGTCATCAGCGGCCGCCGCGACCGGTAGTCGAGCAGTTCGTCGATGGCGAACGACGCGACCAGCTCGGTGTCGAGCGTGTTCTTCAGGTGCTGGGCGGCCAGCCGGATCGCGTGCCCGGCGTCGGAGAACCCCTCCAGGGCATGGATGAGCACCGGCCCGCGCCCGTCGCTGGACGAAAGTTGCGGCGCGGGGAACTCCAGCTCGTACATGCCGGACTGCTCAGGGTGATATCGGTCTTCTGAGTTCCCAGCGTTGTCAGCCATGTGTACGCCTCCTCGCCGTGGTGCCAAGGCAGTAGATGTCTTGTACCACCTGCAACCAGTGTGGCGCACATTGCGGTCCCGTAGCCGGACGCCCCCGCCGTCGTGGCGGGGACCGTTTGCTCTAGCTGCGGAACTGGTTGAGCGCGCGCAGCTTGTTCATCACGTCGAGCGCGGCGACCTTGTACGCCTCGGAGAACGTCGGGTAGTTGAACACGGCGTCCACCAGGTACTCGACGGTGCCGCCGCAGCCCATCACCGCCTGGCCGATGTGGACCATCTCGGTGGCGCTGGTGCCGAAGATGTGCACGCCGAGGATCTTCAGGTCGTCGGTGGACACCAGCAGCTTGAGCATCCCGTAGGAGTCGCCGGCGATCTGGCCGCGGGCCAGCTCGCGGTAGCGCGACACCCCGACCTCGTAGGGGATCGCGTTGCGGGTCAGCTCGACCTCGGTGGCGCCGACGTAGGAGACCTCCGGGATCGAGTAGATGCCGATCGGCTGCAGGTCGGTCATGCCCTTGGCGGGTTCGCCGAAGGCGTGGTAGACCGCCAGCCGGCCCTGGTCCATCGAGGTGGCCGCCAGCGCCGGGAAGCCGATCACGTCGCCGACGGCGTAGATGTGGTCGACCTTGGTCTGGAAGTTGCTGTCGACGGCGATGCGGCCGCGCTCGTCGGTGTCCAGCCCCGCATTGGCCAGGTCCAGGTGCTCGGTCTGGCCCTGCCGGCCCGCGGAGTACATCACGGTCTCGGCGGGGATCTGCTTGCCGCTGGCCAGCGTGGTCACCGTGCCCGCGGCGCCGACGTCGACGGCGGTCACCTCCTCGCCGAACCGGAACGTCACAGCCAGATCGCGCAGGTGGAACTTGAGGGCCTCGATGATCTCCGGGTCGCAGAACTCGAGCATGTTCTCGCGTTTCTCGACGACGGTGACCTTGGTGCCCAGCGCGGCGAACATCGAGGCGTACTCGATGCCGATCACGCCCGCGCCGACCACGACCATGGTCGACGGCAGCGATTTGAGGTCGAGGATGCCGTCGGAGTCGAGCACCCGCTCCTCGTCGAACTCGACCCCGGTCGGGCGGGCCGGTTTGGTACCCGTGGCGATGACGATGTAGTCGCCGCGCAGCGACGTGTACTCACCGCGGGTGGGGTCCTCGACCACCACCGTGTGCGGGTCGATGAACCGTGCGTGACCCTGGATGAGGTCGACGCGGTTGCGCATCAGCTGGGAGCGGACCACATCCTGCTCCTTGTTGATGACGTGGGCGGTGCGCGACAGCAGGTCGGCGGCCGTGATCTTCTCCTTGACCCGGTAGCTGGCGCCGTAGAGCTCGCGCTGACTCATCCCGGTGAGATAGACGACCGCCTCGCGCAGCGTCTTGGACGGGATGGTTCCGGTGTTCACGCAGACCCCGCCGAGCATCCGGCCGCGCTCGACCACCGCCACCGACTTGCCCAGCTTGGCCGCCGCGATCGCGGCCTTCTGCCCGCCCGGACCCGAACCGATGACGACGAGGTCGTACTCGAGCTTGGTACCCATCGCGCCCATAGCAACAAGGTCTACCCCGGCTCGGGCCGTTCCGCATAACGACCGGGGGTCTTGCGGTGGATTTTCATCCCCAACCGCGACTTGATCCACAGCTTCGCCGGTGCGGGCCGCGGATGGGCGTCCGGTGTCCGTGGCCGCGGGGAAGGTCGGCCCATGACGACATCACAGCCACCCGACTTCCACCTCAACCGACCCGCGGCGCTGATCGCCGCGCTGCCCGCACTCCTCGGCTTCGTGCCGGAGGACTCGCTGGTGCTCGTGACCGTCGAACGCGGCGCACTCGGGTGCGTCATGCGCATCGACCTCGACCTGGCGCTGCAGGGGTCCTTCGACGATCTCGCCGAGCTCACCGCGGTCGCCGGACCCGACGCGGCCATCGCGGTCATCGTCGACGAGACCGCCTGGGACTGCCCCAGCTGCGCCGACGACTACCGCGACCTCGTCGACACACTGACCGAGACGTTGGCCGAGTGGGGTGTGGAACTGCTGGCCGCGCACGTGGTGGACCGGGTCGCCGCGGGCGGGCGGTGGCGCTGCGCCGACGGCTGCGGGATGGCGGGCACGATCGAGGACCCCCAGGCGTCGCCGCTGGCGATGGCCGCGGTGCTCGACGGTCGCCGGCTCTACGCCCGGCGCTCGGACCTGCAACAGGTGATCGCCGTGGCCGACACCGCCCACGCCGCGGCGCTCGCCCCGGCCATCGCCGTGCACCGGGCCGACCGCCCGGACGCCGACGTGCGCGCCGACATCCTGGCCGCGCTCGACGCCGCGCAGCGCGTCGCGGCCGGCGAGGATCTGCCCGACGAGACCCTCACGGCGCTGGCCGGCGCGCTCACCGACGTCAAGGTGCGCGACACGCTCTTCGCGCTGGCGGTGGGGAAGTGCGCCGGGCAGGCCGAGTCGCTGTGGGCGGAGATGGCGCGCCGGCTACCGGACCCGTGGCGGGTGGAAGCGCTTGTGCTGCTTGCGTTTTCCGCATACGCCCGGGGCGACGGTCCGCTGGCCGGGATCTCGCTGGAGGCGGCCCTGCGCTGCGACGACAGCCACCGGATGGCGAGCATGCTGGACCGTGCGCTGCATGCGGCGCTGCGCCCGGAGCAGATCCGTGAACTCGCCAGAACCGGCTACAAACTGGCCGCCCAGCTGGGTGTGCGGCTGCCGCCGCGCCGGACGTTCGGCCGACGCGCGGGGTGAGTCAGATCAGACCTTCTCGACCTTGACGGCGTGCGCCATGTGGTGCGGCAGCTCGACCTGCTCGTGGCCGGGGATGACGATCATCACGCCGCCGTTGTCGCTGAGCTGCACGGTCACGCGAGCGTTGGGCACCACGCCGGCGTCCTTGAGCCGGGTGATGAGGTCGACGTCGCCCTGCACGTGCTCGGTCAGCTGGCGCACCACCACCGCGACCGGCATCCCGGCGGGCAGCTCGGTCAGCCGGACCAGGCTCGCGTCGGCGCCGTCGGCGTTGGTGTCGATGAGGCCGAGCTCGGCGAGGCCGGGAATCGGGTTACCGAACGGCGAGGTGGTCGGGTTGTTGAGCACCCGGACCAGCCGGCGCTCGACGTCCTCGCTCATCACGTGCTCCCAGCGGCACGCCTCGGCGTGCACTTCCTCCCACGGCAGCCCGATCACGTCGACGAGCAGCCGCTCGGCGAGCCGGTGCTTGCGCATGACGGCGACCGCCAGAGCGCGGCCCTTCTCGGTGAGCTCGAGATGCCGGTCACCGGCGACGTGCAGAAGGCCGTCGCGTTCCATGCGGGAAACGGTCTGACTGACGGTCGGGCCGCTCTGATCCAGCCGTTCGGCGATACGCGCGCGGAGGGGTACCACGCCCTCTTCCTCGAGGTCGTAGATCGTCCGCAGATACATCTCTGTGGTGTCGACTAGATCATTCATTCCCTAACCCTCCGTCAACGGCCGAGTCTACCCGGGGAAAGGCCTGAACTGCGTAGTTACGTCCGGCGACACAGGTGAGCCGCAGCGGACGCGCAGGTGTACCGCACGACACGGTCCCCGCCGGCGAATCGCCGGCGGGGACCGTGGTGGGGGTGTGTGGACGCTAGCTGGCGTAGGCGCGCAGCCGGTCGGCGCGCTCGCCGTTGCGCAGCTTGGCCATGACCTCGCGCTCGATCTGGCGCACCCGCTCGCGGGACAGCCCGAACAGCTTGCCGATCTGGTCCAGGGTGCGCGGCTGGCCGTCGTCGAGACCGAACCGCAGCCGGATCACCTGCTGCTCGCGCTCGTCGAGGGTGGCCAGCACGTGCCGGATGTCGGTGTGCAGCAGCTCGGAGATCACCGCGTTCTCCGCCGACATGGCCTCGGCGTCCTCGATGAAGTCGCCCAGCGGGGCCTCCTCGTCGTTGCCGACCGGCATGTCCAGGCTCACCGGGTCGCGGCTGTGCTCGAGCAGATCGTTGATCTTCTCGACCGGGATGCCGGATTCGGCGGCCAGTTCCTCGTCGGTGGCCTCGCGGCCGAGCTGCTGGTGCATCTCGCGCTTGATCCGGGCGAGCTTGTTGACCTGCTCGACCAGGTGGACCGGCAGCCGGATGGTGCGGCTCTGGTCGGCCATGCCGCGGGTGATCGCCTGGCGGATCCACCACGTGGCGTACGTGGAGAACTTGAATCCCTTGGTGTAGTCGAACTTTTCCATCGCCCGGATCAGCCCGAGGTTGCCCTCCTGGATCAGATCGAGCAGGGGCATACCGCGTCCCGTGTAGCGCTTCGCCAGCGACACCACGAGCCGCAGGTTGGCCTCCAGGAGATGGCGGCGTGCGGCCTCACCGTCGCGGACCACCTCGGCCAGTTCACGTTTGCGGTTCTCGCCCAAGCGCTTCCGGGTCTCGAGCAGATGTTGGGCGTAGAGCCCGGCCTCGATGCGCTTGGCGAGTTCGACCTCGTCCGCGGCGTTGAGCAAGGCCGTTTTGCCAATGCCATTGAGATACACGCGCACGAGGTCAGCGGCCGGACTCTGGGCGTCCAGGTCGTCGTCGACGCGGATAGTGGTGGCATTTGCCATGACGGCCTCCTGATCAAGTCGAACTGTCATGAGCTATAACGCCCCTGACGGCCGTAGAGTTCCCGGCCTCCGACTGGTTCACACCTTCTGATCAGGGCTTTTTCGACGCCGACCTGAGAATGTCCTTAGAAAAGGGCGAGAAGCCTCTCAGCTGGGGACATCGCCGCCGCCGTCGCGGTCACCGGGTTGCGGCGGGACGACGGGCTGACTTTCGATCGCTGGACGCTCGGCGGTGGGGAACAGCGGGATGTGGCGCTCGGGGGTGTAGCGGCGCGGCTCGTCGCGCCGGCGCGGCGGCCGGTCGTTGGCGATCAGCACCGCCATCCACGGCAGCGGAATCGAGATCACCAGAATCGCCAGGGAGATCAGCCCGTTGTGCCAGATCCCGTACGCGGCCGCCGCGAACACCAGCGCCGGGATACGGAAGGACATCAGGGTCAGGTATTTGCGGACCCGTTGGCGATGCTGTTCCTCGTAGGCAGGCTCGGCGCGCGTGATGAGGATGGGCCGGCCGTCGTCGTCGAAACTCAGCTCGCGGCTTTGTTTCATCTCTCCACTGTCCCACATCGTCGCTCCGCTGTACGGGTCGGATTCCCTCCGGGCAAAATGGAGATATGCAAACCCAGACGATCGAGCGCACCGACACCGACGAACGCGTCGACGACGGGACCGACAACGACACCCCGAAGTTCTTCCACTACGTCAAGAAGGACAAGATCGCCGAGAGTGCGGTCATGGGCACCCACGTCGTCGCGCTGTGCGGTGAGGTGTTCCCGGTCACCCGGGCCGCCAAACCGGGGTCGCCGGTGTGCCCGGACTGCAAGCGCATCTACGAGAAGCTCAAGAAGTAGCCGGTCGACGGGCGCCGTCAACGGCGCCCGCGTGCTTTAGTGGGGTCATGCCCGGACACGACGTGGTCGCCTCGACAGGCGCCTGGATCCTCGAGCGTGGTCACCGACTGCTGCTGGCGCTGACCGGCGGGCGCTTCCCGCGCACCGTGATGGGCATGCTCACCCTCGAGCTGCACACCGTGGGCCGCAAGTCCGGCCGGCCGTACTCCAACCTGCTGACCTCACCGGTGCACGACGAGCACCGGATCGTCGTGGTGGCGTCCAAGGGCGGACACAGCGACCATCCCGACTGGTACAAGAACGCCCTGGCCAACCCGCAGGTCCGGATCACCGTCGACGGGGTCGACGAGCAGGTGCGTGCTCGGCCGGCCACCCCCGAGGAACGCGCCGAGATCTGGCCTCAGGTGGTCCGGACGTACCGGGGCTACGAGGGCTACCAGAGCCGGACCGACCGCGAGATCCCGCTGCTGATCCTCGAGCGCAACCGCTGATCAGTCGGCCTCGGCGGCGGTGTCCGACCGGGTGCGGGTCTCGGCCTTGCGCGCCAGCCACCACCGGAGCCGGTGGGCGTGGGTGGCCGGTGCCGGCCACTCCTCCTGGATCGCGGCGTTGAGCTCGGCGCCGATCATGATCGCGAAGCCGAGGAAGAACGCGAACAACAGGAACGCGATCGGCGTGGCCAGCGCTCCGTAGGTGTAGCCGGTCGCGGTGATCCAGGTCAGGTAGAACCGCAGCCCGAACGTCGCGATCAGGAACACCACCGTGGCCAGCACCGAGCCGATCAGCAGCCGGTGCGACGGCAGCGGTTTGGGCAGCGACACCCGGTACAGGAACGTGACCCCGGCGATCAGCCCGACGACCAGCACCGGGTAGTAGCCCAGATGCAGCACCGGGTCCCAGCTGTCGGGGATGAACTCCGAGACCTTGCGCGGGCCCAGCGCGATGAACGGCGCGGTGATGATCGCGACGATCAGCATCACCACGTAGAGCCCGAGCGCGTAGAACCGCTGGCGTACCGGATGCCGCAGCGGCGTCTGGTCGTGCGCCTCGGTGATCGAGTCGACGAACGCCGAGATTGCCGACGACCCGGCCCACAGCGAGATCACGAAGCCCACCGACACCACCTCACCGCGCGCACCCTTGACGATGTCGCGGATCGTCGGCTCGATGATCTCGGTGACGACGTTGGTCGAGAAGAACCGCGCCGAGGTGTCGATGATCTGTTCCTGGATCATCGGCAGGGTCTCCGGCCCGAACAGCGGGGCGATGTAGGCCAGGCTGCCGAGCATTCCGAGCAGCAGCGGGGGCAGCGACAACGCCGACCAGAACGCCGCCTGAGCCGACTCCGAGAAGATTGAGTCGTCCCAGCTCTTCGTCAGGGTCCGCTTGGCGATGTGCCGGATGTGATGGCGGGAGGGGCGCACCGGCAGGGGGCGGGAGTGGTCAGTCATGACCAGTCCAGCATTCCCGACGGCATCGACCTCGCGCCGACGACCGGCAGGCCGTGTCGGGTCTTATGCCTCCGCCGGGCTGACTTCGAGGACCGCGGCCAGCTCGACCAGCTTGGCCTCGTGTTCGTTTGCGTGGTGCTGGCAGAACAGCAACTCCGCACCCGAAGGGAGCTTCGCGCGAACCCGGGCCGCTGCACCGCAACGATCGCAGCGGTCAGCCCGAGTCAGCGGGGCACTGGTGATCGTTGCCTGTGTCATAGCGACCTCCGTAACTGTTCGCGTACATCCACTGTCTCAGACGTTTTGCGATCTGGCGTTGTTCCCAAGGGGTTTAAGGGTGTGTCGTGTCTCACCGTTATGCCGAGTTGCCGACAAGGCAGGCTGACGATGTGACCTCGTCGCACCCGGTTCTTGTCCACTTGTGCAGCAAAGACGAATGGATAGACGCGAAAGCGAAGGGCGAGTTGCGCCCGGTTTCGCTTGTCGCGAACGGCTTTGTGCACCTGTCCGCTCCCGAACAGGTTCACCTGCCGGCGAACCGCCTCTACGCCGGCCGGACCGATCTGGTGCTGTTGCACATCGACGCCGCACGGTTGTCCTCTCCGGTTCGCTGGGAACCCGGTGTGCCCAGTGATCCCGCTGGCATGGTGTTCCCACATCTGTACGGAGCTTTGCCCGTTACGGCTGTGATAAACGTCACCGACTACCGTCCGGGTCCCGACGGACGCTTTCCGCCGCTGCCGCCTCAGACGTTGACGCCGCCGTCGTCGCCGGCGACGTAGGCGTCGGCCTCGATCTCGACGAACAACCCGGGCGCGATGAGCGCGGACACCTCCACCATCGAGGTGGCCGGGCGGATCTCGCCGAAGAACTCGGCGTGCACGGCGCCTAGTTCGCGCCAGTGGCTGATGTCGGTGACGTACTTGCGGGTGCGCACGACGTCGGACAGCGCGGCGCCCGCCTCGTGCAGGGCGGCCTCGATGCGCTCGAGCGCGTCGCGGGCCTGGGCGGCGATGTCGTCCCCGGCGCCGACGGTGCCCGACACCGCGATGAACGGTCCGGTGCGCACCGCGCGCGAATAGCCGACGGTGTCCTCGTACGGGGAGCTCGACGAGATGTTCTGCCGCTGGTTCACCGCAACAACCTAGAACACCCCTGCGCGGGCGCCGACCTCCGTATGATTTACAGATTGTGGGCATTTTGTTAGGTCTGGCGCCGTGGATCGTGTACTGGGTACTGGTCGGCAACGCGCCGTTCACCGTCGCGGCGCTGGTCGCTGCAGTGGTCGCCGTCGCTGCCTTCGTGCTCGGTCAGGTGCGCGGCGGTCCGGGCCGTATCCTCGAAATCGGTGCTCTGGCAACATTTCTGGTGCTGACGGTGCTGTCCTTCGCGCTCTCCGAGCCGTTTCTGCAGAAGTGGCTGCTGCCGCTCAGCAACGCCGGACTCCTGGTGGTGGCGCTGGTGGGTGCGCTGGTCGGCAGGCCGTTCGTGCGGGAGTTCGCCGAGGTCGGTCAGCCCAAGCATGTTCTGGAGAGCGATCTGTTCGCCCGCACCACCACGCTGCTGACCTGGATCTGGGTGGCGGCGTTCGTGGGAATGACCGTGTCCTCGGTGATTCCGCCGATCGTCGACGGTGACGCCACGATCCGCGACACCGGGAACCCGCTGTCGTTCGTCTGCTACTGGGTCGTTCCGGTGGTGCTGTTCGCCGCGGCCGCGGTCGCGACCCGGGTGCTGCCCGACCGCATTGCCGAAGGTGCCGACGACATCGTGCGCAAGTCGTCGTTCGTCGCGTTCGCCGAGGCCGAGATCGACCAGCTGATATACCTGGCCCGCGAGCACGCGCTGCGTGAGGTCGGCCCCGGCAAGGAGGTCCACTCGATCAACATCGGCAGCAAGGGTGTCCCGCTCACCGGCGACGAGACCCGCGAGGCCTGGACGATGACCTACAAGGTGCGCGAGAAGAAGCGCTGACCTACCGGGTGCGCGCGGAGTCGCGGGCCGCCGCGACCAGAGCCTCGATCGCGAACCGCCGCACCGCGCGCGCCTGCTCGGCGTCGAGGCGCAGGACGTCGCTGGTGACCACCATCGACTCGGTGCCGATGATCACCGCCAGCGCCTTGCACAGTGCGTCGAGGCCGGCGGGGGAGAACTCGTCGCGGGCGGGCGCCAGCGCCGCCTCGATCAGCGCGCTGCGCCGGTTCTGCCGCGACGGGATGTCGTCCCCGTCGGCGCGCTGCACGGACGTGGCCAGCATCAGGCGCAGCGAGTTCTCGTTGGCCGAGATGAAGTGCTGCACAACGTCATCGACGATCAGCAGCCGTTCGACGGGGTCGGTGCTCGGTACGTCGGCGAACAGTTCGCCGGGTTCGGGGAGTTCCTGATCCAGCGGCGCCTCGACGAGTAGTGCGTCGATGTTGGGGAAGTAGCGGTAGGCCGTCGCCCGTGACACCATCGCCTCCTCGGCGACCTGTTCCAGCGTCGGTCGCCTGCCCTGCTGGAGCAGTCGGGAGGCCGCCTGCAGCAGGTCTTTTCGGGTGCGGCTCTTCTGGTTGGGGCGGCTCATCGTCAGTCCTGCGGCAACTGCGTGATGATCGCCGCCAGGTCGATCCACACGTTCTCGCGCGCGATGTCGCCGTCGTCGGTGAACTCGAAGACGTGCAGCAGTCGGAACTCCAGTGGCCGGTTACGCCCCTCGAGGCCGAACGGACATCCGGAAGCCGTTCCGGCCCAACGGGATTCGTCAACCAGGAAGCCGTCGCCGTAGAGTCGGCGCAGCGTGGTGAACCGTCCGTCAGACAGATCGGCGAACAGGCTGGTGTAGAACTCGCGGGCGCCGTCGCGCCCGGTGGGGCCGGTGGGGGAGCCGACCACGTCGTGTTCGACGTCGGGGGCCAGGGTGGCCAGCACGCCCTCCACGTCGTCGTTGGCCTCGAAGGTGAAGTGCTCTTCGATCTTGCGGTCCATTTCGGCGTGGCTGAGCGGCACGGACGTTCCTCTATTGATCGGTTATGTGACGTCGGTGATCTTAATGAGACAACAGTCTCATGACAAGAGAAATGTCTTAGCTCGTCTTTCCGATGGTGCGCAGACGCGAAAATGCCCCTCTCGCACTGGGCGGAGGGGCATTTTCGCGTGTGTTCGCGGGTCCTTAGTCCAGATAGTCGCGCAGCACCTGAGAACGGCTCGGGTGGCGCAGCTTGCTCATGGTCTTCGACTCGATCTGGCGGATCCGCTCACGCGTCACGCCGTAGACCTGGCCGATCTCGTCGAGCGTGCGGGGCTGGCCGTCGGTCAGGCCGAAGCGCAGCCGCACGACGCCGGCCTCGCGCTCGGACAGCGTCTCGAGCACCGACTGCAGCTGATCCTGCAGCAGGGTGAAGGACACCGCGTCGACGGCCACCACGGCCTCGGAGTCCTCGATGAAGTCACCGAGCTGGCTGTCACCTTCGTCGCCGATGGTCTGGTCCAGCGAGATCGGCTCACGCGCGTACTGCTGGATCTCCAGCACCTTCTCCGGCGTGATGTCCATCTCCTTGGCCAGCTCCTCGGGCGTGGGCTCGCGGCCCAGGTCCTGCAGCAGCTCGCGCTGGATGCGACCCAGCTTGTTGATCACCTCGACCATGTGCACCGGGATGCGGATGGTGCGGGCCTGGTCGGCCATGGCGCGGGTGATGGCCTGGCGGATCCACCACGTGGCGTAGGTGGAGAACTTGTAACCCTTGGTGTAGTCGAACTTCTCGACCGCGCGGATCAGACCCAGGTTGCCCTCCTGGATCAGGTCCAGGAACGCCATGCCGCGGCCGGTGTAGCGCTTGGCCAGCGACACCACCAGACGCAGGTTCGCCTCGAGCAGATGGTTTTTCGCGCGGTCGCCGTCGCGGCAGATCCACTGCATGTCGCGGCGCAACTGCGTCGGGATCTTCTCGCCCTTCTCGGTCATCTCGGCGAGCTTCTGCGTCGCGTACAGGCCGGCCTCGATGCGCTTGGCGAGCTCGACCTCCTCCTCGGCGTTGAGCAGCGCGACCTTGCCGATCTGCTTGAGGTAGGCGCGCACCGAGTCGGCGGAGGCGGTGAGCTCGGCGTCCTTGCGGGCCTGCCGCAGCGCCTCGGACTCCTCCTCGTCCCAGACGAAGTCGCCCGACGCCTTGTCCTTGTCCGAGGGCTCGGCGATCTCGTCGTCTTCCTCGTCGTCGTCGGCGGGGGCCGGCTCGACGACCGCGGGGGTCTCGCCGTCCTCGGCGACGTCGATGTCCTCCAGGTCGAGGTCGGTGTCCTCCACGTCGATGTCGCCTACCGGCTCGACGTCGATATCGTCGCTCTCGAGATCCTCAGCCTCGCCCTTGGTGTCGGCCGCGGGCGCGGTGGCCTTCTTCGCGCGGCTGGAGGTGGCCTTGGTGGCTTTCGTCGCCTTCTTGGCCGGCGCCTTGGCCGCCTTCTTGGCCGGCGCGGCGGACTTCGCGGCCTTCTTCGCTGCGGCCTTCTTCGCGGGCGCCTTCTTGGCGGGGGCCTTGGTAGCGGTGCGCTTCACCGGCTCATCGGTTGCCGGGCTTGCCTCGGACGCTGCCACGTACACCCTTTCGTAGTGCTCCTTCTCGGCGGGCAGGGTTGTGCCCCATCCGGAAGCATCGGCTGTCGAATATTTGGCGGTTGAGATCGCCGCTTATTCGGGCTGCGGCCGCCGTTGACCATTGTAACGACAGTGTGGGGCAGTGCCGCTTCGAGCGGCAAATTCCGGGGCCCCCGGCGTGGCTACTTGGCAGTAGCTGTGACGCCCGCCTCCGAGGCGGCCATCGCGGCACCGACGATGCCCGCCGTGTTCTGCAGTGCGGCGGGCACCACCGGCGTGCGGTTCTCCAGCAGCGGAATCCACTTGTCGGCCTTGCGGCTGATGCCGCCGCCGGCGATGAACAGGTCCGGCCAGATCGCGTTCTCGATCGCCACCAGCACCTTGGTCACCTCGACCGTCCAGCGCTTGTAGCTCCAGTCCTCGCGTTCCTTGACCGAGGAGGCGGCGCGGTGCTCGGCCTCCTTGCCCTCGACCTCGATGTGGCCGAACTCGGTGTTGGGCAGCAGCAGTCCGTGGTGGATGACCGCCGAGCCGATGCCGGTGCCGAAGGTGAGCAGGACCACCACGCCGGACACGTCGCGTCCGGCCCCGAAGCGCTGCTCGGCGAGGCCCGCCGCGTCGGCGTCGTTGAGCACCGTCACGGGCTGTCCGCCCAGTGCCGCGGTGTAGACCTCCGCGGCGTTGGTGCCGATCCAGGCTTTGTCGACGTTGGCCGCGGTGCGCACGATGCCGTCGGTGACCACGCCGGGGTAGGTGACCCCGAGCGGTCCGGTCCAGCCGAAGTGGGCGACCACCTCGGCGATGGTCGCGGCCACCGCGTCGGGGGTGGCGGGCTGTGGGGTGGGCAGCTTGAACCGCTCACCGATCAGCTTGCCGGTGTCGAGATCGACGATGCCGCCCTTGATGCCGCTGCCGCCGACGTCGACGCCGAAGCCGCGCCGCTGACCCCCGTTGGTGTCCGGGGCGACGGCGGGTGAATCGGTGGCGGTCATGAGCGCTCCTTAGCTCCAGCCCGGCGGTTACCTCCGGTTACCTCCGGTTCGTGCGCCACACACCTTAGTAGCCCGGCGAACGCGATGCGTGCGAGACAACCGGGGAGACGACACCGCCTGCGAGACATCGCGCGCCGAACGTGCTGCGATGGAGTAATGCCCGCGTCTGTCAACGATCCCGACGACCCCGTCTCGCTGCGCACCATTGCCGAACAACTCGCCACCGACGCAGCCGCTTTCGTGCGGCGCCGGCGCGCCGAGGTGCTCGGCGGCGACCAGATGGTGCCCCGGGTGCGGACCAAGAGCTCACCGACCGACCCTGTCACCGTCGTCGACACCGAGACCGAACGGCTGATCCGCGAGCGGCTCGCGCAGCTACGCCCCGACGACCACATCCTCGGCGAGGAGGAGGGCGCCACCGAGGCCGCCGGCGGGGACGGGCTGACGTGGGTGATCGACCCGATCGACGGCACCGTGAACTTCGTCTACGGCCTCGACGTGTACGCCGTCTCGGTGGCGGTGCAGCGCGACGGCGCCTCGGTGGCCGGTGCGGTGGCCAACGTGCCCACCGACGAGGTGTACTCGGCGGCCGTCGGGCACGGCGCCCGGGTGCGGCGCGGCGACGTGACGACGCCGCTGCGGGTCAGCGCCGCCACCGAGTTGGCGCAGTCGCTGGTGGCCACCGGGTTCTCCTACCGGCGTGACGTGCGGGTCGCGCAGGCCGAGGTGATGGCCAGAGTGATCGCCGAGGTGCGCGACGTGCGCCGGTTCGGGTCGTGCGCGCTGGATCTGTGCATGGTCGCCGCCGGGCAGCTCGACGCCTACTACGAGGACCAGGTGCGGGTGTGGGACTGGGGGGCCGGCGCTCTGATCGCCCGCGAGGCGGGTGCCGCGGTGCGCCTGCCGACGGGGGAGGGTGCGCACGGCGGCCCCGGGTTCATCGTCGCCGCCGCCCCGGCCGTCGCCGACGCGCTGGCCGACCTGCTGCGGCGCGCGGGTGCGCCGATTTAGCGCGCCAATCCGGCTGCATCAAAGCGGAATTCGCCCGATCAGCAGGCTGCGGTGTGGATCCTGCTCAGCAGGTTCGGGTCCGCCGGTGCGGTGGCGTCCGGGCGCAGGCTGGTCAGCACCGCCTCGATGTCGTCGCTGCTGCTCAACTCCTCGAACTCGGTGCCCAGCGCCAGGTCGACGCTGTCGTCGGGGCGCTCGTCCTCGTAGAGCTCGGTGCACGGCGCCACCAGCCACACCGCGGCGGCGGCGGCCCGGCCGGACGGCCCGAACCGGATCTGGCCCTGGCACTCGAGCCGCTGGCCGGCGTAGATCGGGTCGTTGGCGGCCGTCGGTTCGGCGAACCCGCGGTCCTTCAGCGCGCCGGCCACCTCGGCGGCCTGCCCGCCCCGGCCGCTGGCGTTGAGCACCCGGATCTTGGTGTCCATCAGCCGGGCGGGCGCGACGTCGGTCATCTCCGAGCGCGACACCTGCTCGCCGAGCTTGGGCGTGTTCGGGTCGTCGGAGACGGGTGGGGGATTGCAGGCCACGGCCTCCTGGACGTCGACGGGCCTGCTCAGCGCGAGCACCCACACCAGCAGGGTCACCACGGCCAATGCGGCGAACATCAGGATCCCCGGCAGGTAGTTACGCCGGCGGAACGGTCGTCCGTGCTTGTCGAACGCGGTTCCCTCGGTGATTTGCGCGACCACGGATGCACTCTAAAGCCCCTGTTGCAGCGGTCTTCGAGTGGCACGATGTCTGGTGTGACATAAATCACACTAGAACGGGTGCCAATACGGGCACGAATCATTTGGTGGATGCGTTCGACGCTGGTACAAAGCACGCTGCACTAGGTGCTGCACAAGGTCTATTCGGAGGGGACGAAATGGCTACCGACTACGACGCCCCACGGCGCACCGAGACCGACGACGTCTCGGAAGATTCGCTCGAGGAACTGAAAGCACGACGTAACGAGGCCCAGTCCGCGGTCGTCGACGTCGACGAGTCAGAGACCGCCGAAAACTTCGAACTGCCCGGCGCCGACCTGTCGGGCGAGGAGCTGTCGGTGCGGGTCATCCCCAAGCAGGCCGACGAGTTCACCTGCTCGAGCTGCTTCCTGGTTCACCACCGCAGCCGCCTGGCCAGTGAGAAGAACGGCCAGATGATCTGCACAGACTGCGCCGCCTGACCCGACCGCCGCCGGAAACTCAACTACGCAGCGCCGCCAGTACCCGCTCCGGATGCCGAGTGCTCACCAGCCAGTACGGCGTGGGGTCGTCGGGGTCATCGAGTACCAGCAGCACCATCGGGCCGATCCACGCCCGGTGCACGACGTAGGCCGCCGGGTCGAGCTGTCGGCCCAGCGCCGCCGACTTGGCGGTGCGGGGCACCTCGGCCGAGCGCGAGATCACACTCGCGGGCAGGTGCGCCCGGCCCACCCAGATCTCGGTTCCGCCCGTGCCGCTGACGACGCGCACCTCGTAGCGGCCCAGCCACAGCAGCACGATCGCGGCCACCGGCAGCAGCACGGCGTAGGGCAGCCACACCGGCAGGCTGGGGATGCCCATCGTGAACTCGAAGGCGATCAGCGCCGCGACGCCGAGGCCGGGCAGCCACCACCACCACGGCACGCTGAGGCGCTCGCGGTAACGCACGGATTGCGACGTGGCGCGCGTGTCGGACACGCGGCCAAGAGTAATCTCTGACGTCGTGCCCACCTCATTGGCGGTCGTACGCCTGGACCCGGATCTGCCGATGCCCAGTCGCGCCCACGACGGCGACGCCGGTGTCGACCTGTACAGCGCGGTCGACGTCGAACTCGCGCCCGGTCAGCGTCAGCTCGTGCCGACGGGTATCGCGGTGGCCATCCCGTACGGGATGGTCGGCCTCGTGCACCCCCGGTCGGGTTTGGCTGCGCGCGTTGGACTTTCGATCGTCAACGCACCGGGAACGATCGACGCCGGTTACCGCGGCGAGATCAAGGTGGCGCTGATCAACCTCGACCCCGCTGAGCCGATCGCGATTCGCCGTGGCGACCGCATCGCCCAGCTGCTGGTGCAGCGGGTCGAACTGCCCGAACTGGTCGAGGTCACCTCGTTCGACGAGGCCGGTCTGGGCGATACCACCCGTGGCGAAGGCGGCCACGGTTCCTCCGGCGGACATGCGAGTTTGTGAGATATGGCATTCGGTAGACGAAAGAGCAAGGAATCCGAGCGTTCGGCGGAGGCGACGACCCCCGAGGAGCGTTCCGCCGAGTCGGAGATCGCCCGAACCAACGATCCCGATGACGGTGATCTCGACGGTCCCTTCGACATCGAGGACTTCGACGATCCCGACCAGGCCACGACCGGCCGGCTGGATCTGGGATCGATCCTGATCCCGCTGCCGGCCGCCGGCCAGGTGCAGGTCGAGCTCACCCCGCAGGGGACGCCGAGCGCGATCTGGGTCGTCACCCCCAACGGGCGGTTCACCATCTCGGCCTACGCCGCGCCCAAGACCACCGGGCTGTGGCGGGAGATCGCCTCGGAGCTGGCCGATTCGCTGCGCAAGGACGGCGCACAGGTGTCCATCCAGGACGGCCGGTGGGGCCGCGAGGTCGTCGGGGTCGCCAAGACGGTCCAGGGTCAGCCGGCGCCGCAGGGTGTGGTGCGGTTCATCGGCGTCGACGGGTACCGCTGGATGATCCGGTGCGTGGTCAACGGACCGCAGGACAAGTTCGACGCGCTGGCCGACGAGGCGCGAGCGGCGGTGGCCGACACCGTGGTTCGGCGTGGCGACACGCCGCTGCCGGTGCGTACCCCGCTGCCGATCCAGCTTCCCGAGGCGATGGCCAACCAGCTGCGCGCCGCCGCCGAGCAGGCCGCCGCCCAGCAGGCGCAGCAGGCGGGTCAGCAGCCGCAGGCCCAGCTGGTCGCGCGGCGCAGCGCGCAGGGCACGGCGATGCAGCAGCTGCGCAGCGGCATCACCGGCGGCTGAGCCGCCGATAGAGCAGCGGTCGGCTGAGCCGCCGAAAGAGCAGCGGTCGGCTGAGCCGCCGATAGGGCAGCGGTTAGGTCTCCAGCAGCGCCGCCACACAGGCGGCGCCCAGGTTCGCCGGATCGGCGCCCAGTTCGTCGAGCGTGAGCGTGCGCAACGCCGCCCGGGGTGCCGCGCCGACCCACTCGGCGGCCACCGCGATCGGATGCACGGGGTCGTCGACAGCGGCCGCGACGCCCATCGGCGCTTGCAGGTGTTCGAGCTGCTCGACGGTGGGGGCGACGTAACCGGCCGCCTCCTCCATCGCGTCGGGCAGCGCCGGCCACTGGCCCAGCCATGACCGGGCCAGCTCGTCGGCCAGCCACGCCGGGCTGGAGGCGCGCATCGCCGCGATCGCGGCCGAGATCCCCTCGCTGCGCAGCTGGGCCGCCGAGTGGCGGGCCGCCGCGGCCGCAGGCGCGTCGTGCGGATGCCCGCTCCAGGCCGGCAGCGCCGCCAGCACCGCGATCGTCCGGTCCGGATGGGCCAGCGCCCAGGCCACCGCGACCGCCGCCCCGATCGACACCCCGCCCACCATCACGGGCCCGCTGCGCGCCGCCTCATCGAGCGCCTCGCGGTAGCCGGCGATGAGCCGGTGTGGTTGGGGCGCCGGGGTCACCAACCGGGCTCCCTGCGCGTGCAGGGCACCGGAAAACGCCCGGTAGACGAAGTCGTCGTCGGATCCGGTGCCGGGCAGCAGCACGGCGGTGCCGTCGTGGAGATCGACCGTCATGCCTAGATCGTGCCCTGACCGAAATTCGCCCGGCGTGGCGAGGTGACCCCGCGTGGCATCTCCGATCAGACAGGTCTACCGTGGCGATGGGTTGGGTAGATCCAGGGTGGATCTGCGATTAGTCAGGAGAGGCCATGGCAACGGCCGAAGGGTATCTGCGCCGGCTGACGCGGCGATTGACAGAAGACCCCGAACAACTTGACGTCGAGGAGCTCAGCGACGAGGCCGCCCAGACGGGAGCCCAGCGGGCCATCGACTGCCAGCGCGGTCAGGAAGTGACGATGATCGGCACCCTGCGCAGCGTCGAGTGCAACGGCAAGGGCTGCGCGGGCGGCGTCAAGGCGGAACTGTTCGACGGGACCGACTCGGTGATGCTGGTGTGGCTCGGCCAGCGCCGCATCCCCGGTATCGAGTCCGGCCGCACCCTCAAGGTGCACGGACGTGTCGGCAAGCTCGACAACGGCGCGAAGGCGATCTACAACCCCCACTACGAAATCCAGAAGTGAGCGAAGAGATCCAGAAGTGAGTGAACCCGGAACCGAACCGGGTCAGCCGAGCAAGGGATCTGTGAGGGCGAACGCGGTCCTCGAGCAGATGGGCGGGATCAGCGGCCTGATCTACTCCTCGCTGCCCGTTGTGGTGTTCGTCCCGGTGTCCCAGTTGGCCTCGCTGGTCCCAGCGGTCGTCGCCGCACTGGCCGTGGCGGCCGCGATCCTGGTGTTCCGGCTGATCCGCCGCGAGTCCGCCCAGCCGGCGATCTCGGGCTTCTTCGGCGTCGGCATCTGCGCGCTGATCGCCTACGTGATGGGCGAATCGAAGGGCTACTTCCTGCTGGGCATCTGGACGTCACTGATATGGGCCGCCGTGTTCGGGCTGTCGGTGCTGATCCGCCGCCCGGTGGTCGGCTACATCTGGAGCTGGATCAACGGCCATGGCCGGGACTGGCGTCATCACCGCAGGGCGCTGCACGCCTTCGACATCGCCACGTTGGTGTGGGTGCTGGTGTTCTCGGCGCGGTTCGTCGTGCAGCAGCACCTCTACGAGGCCGACCAGACCGGCTGGCTCGGAGTGGCGCGCATCTCGATGGGATGGCCGCTGACCGCCGTCGCCGCGCTGGTCACCTATCTGGCCATCCGCACCGCACAGCGTGCGCTGCCGCCGGCCGCCGGGACCACCGGGGCCGCCGACGACGAGCACGAGCCCAGCACCGCCGACGACGTCGCGCAGCCGGAGAACCGCTAGCGGCTCTGCGGGCGCAGCAGGATCTCCTGCAGCTCCTGCTCGGCCTCGGCGACCGCGACGAACAGCAGCTCGTCGCCGCCCTCGAGCGGTTCGTCGGACTCGGGCACGATCACCCGCGGCCCCCGCAGAATCGTCACCAGCGCGCAGTCGCGGGGCAGTTCGAGGCGTTTGACGGGCTTGCCGCCCCACGGGGTGTCGTCGGGCAGGGTGATCTCGACGAGATTGGCCTGGCCCTTGCGGAACTCCATCAGCCGCACCAGATCTCCGACCGCGACAGCCTCCTCCACCAGGGAGGCCAGCATCCGCGGGGTGGATACCGCCACGTCGACGCCCCAGTTCTCGTCGAACAACCACTCGTTGCGGGGGTCGTTGACCCGGGCCACCACCCGCGGCACCGCGAACTCGGTCTTGGCCAGCAGGCTGACCACCACGTTGACCTTGTCGTCGCCGGTCGCGGCGATCACCACGTCGAACTGCTCGAGCTGGACGGACTCCAGCACGGTCAGCTCGCACGCGTCGCCCAGCCGCCACTGCGCCCCCGGGATGGCGTCGACGTCGATGTGGCCTGGGTCGCGTTCCACCAGCGTCACCTCGTGGGTGTCGACGAGTTCCCTGGCGATGGAGCGGCCGACGGCGCCGGCTCCGGCAATCGCCACCTTCATGTGGTGCTCCTCGCGTGCGCGGCCTTCATTTAGAGATCCTCGCTCGGCGGCAGCGCGGCGATGGCCAGCGCCTCGGCGATGTGGCCGGCGATCGCGGCGATGAACACCTGATCGCTGGCCTGAATCACCGTCTTGGCGTCCGGCAGCAGGCCCGCGCCGAAGCGGATCAGAAACGCCACCCGGCCGCCGGTGGCGGCCTCCAGTTCGGTGACCTTGCGGCCCACCCAGCCCTCGTGCAGGGCGAGTTCGGTGACGCCGACATTGCCGCTGGGGTCACGCCACTTGGTGGTCTCGGTCTCGCGGGTCAGCACGTTGAGCAGTCGGTCGGTCGTCCACGGCACGGTGGCCACCGTCGGGATGCCGAGCCGTTCGTAGACCGCCGCGCGCTTGGCGTCGTAGATGCGCGCGACCACCCGTTCCACACCGAATGTCTCGCGCGCCACACGCGCGGAGATGATGTTGGAGTTGTCACCCGAGGACACCGCGGCGAACGCGCCCGCCTCCTCGATCCCGGCGCGCAGCAGCACGTCCCGGTCGAAGCCCATGCCGAGCACCCGCTCGCCGGGAAACTCCGGCGAGAGCCGGTGAAACGCGGCGCTGTCGCGGTCGATGACCGCCACGTCATGGCCGATTCTGGCCAGACTGTCGGCAAGCGACGCCCCCACCCGGCCGCAGCCCATCACCACTACACGCACTCCCACAGTCCTTCCTGTCGAACCCGCGCAGTGGGAACGCTACAGCTTTTGCCCGGTTGTTCGACTTCAGGCTTACTCTTGGCACTCGTGTCCAAGTTATCCACCGTCGCGCGGCGGTTGGTTCTCGGCAGGCCGTTCCGCAGCGACCGGATCTCGCACACGCTGCTGCCCAAGCGCATCGCGCTGCCGGTGTTCGCCTCCGACGCGCTGTCCTCGGTGGCCTACGCTCCGGAGGAGATCTTCCTGGTGCTGTCGGTCGCCGGGCTGAGCGCGTATGCGATGACGCCGTGGATCGGCCTGGCGGTCGCGGTGGTCATGGTGATCGTCATCGCCAGTTACCGGCAGAACGTGTACGCCTACCCGTCCGGTGGCGGCGACTACGAGGTGGTGACCACCAACCTGGGTCCGACCGCCGGGCTGACCGTGGCCAGCGCGCTGCTGGTGGATTACGTGCTGACGGTGGCGGTGTCGATGTCGGCGGCGATGTCGAACATCGGCTCGGCGATCCCGTACATCAGCCAGCACAAGGTGATCTTCGCGATCATCGCCATCGTGCTGCTGGCCGCGATGAACATGCGCGGCATCCGCGAGTCCGGCCGGGCGTTCGCGGTGCCGACCTATGCGTTCCTGGTCGGGATCTTCGCGATGCTCGGGTGGGGTTTCTTCCAGATCCTGGTGCTGGACACCCCGCTACGCGCCGAATCCGCGGACTTCGAAATGCGTTCCGAGCACGGTGAGATCCTCGGTCTCGCGCTGGTGTTCCTCGTCGCTCGGGCGTTCTCCTCCGGAAGCGCGGCGCTGACCGGTGTGGAGGCCATCAGCAACGGGGTGCCGGCGTTCCGGAAACCCAAGTCCCGCAACGCCTCGACGACGCTGGCGCTGGTCGGTCTGCTCTCGGTCGTGCTGTTCATGGGGATCGTCATGCTGGCCAAGGAGACCGGTGTGCAGATCGCCGAACGCCCGCACGAACAACTGGCCGGCGCGCCGCCCGACTATCACCAGAAGACGCTGATCACCCAGCTGGCCGATGCGGTGTTCCACGACTTCTCGGCGGGTCTGTACATCATCGCCGTCGTCACCGCGCTGATCCTGATGCTGGCCGCCAACACCGCGTTCAACGGATTCCCGGTGCTGGGCTCGATCCTCGCGCAGGACCGCTACCTGCCGCGCCAGCTGCACACCCGCGGGGACCGGCTGGCCTTCTCCAACGGCATCCTGTTCCTGGCCTGCACGGCGATCGCGTTCGTCATCGCGTTCCAGGCCGAGGTGACCGCGCTGATCCAGCTCTACATCGTCGGCGTGTTCGTGTCGTTCACGCTCAGCCAGATCGGCATGGTGCGGCACTGGACCCGGCTGCTGCGCACCGAGACCGATCCGTCGGTCCGCGGCAGGATGATCCGCTCACGCATCGTCAGCGCGACCGGCTGCCTGTGCACCGGCGCCGTTCTGGTGATCGTCGTGGTGTCGAAATTCGTTGCCGGAGCGTGGATCGCGATCCTGGCGATGGTGGTGCTGTACGTGCTGATGAAGCTGATCCACAAGCACTACGACACCGTGGCGCGCGAGCTCGAGGAGCAGGCCGCCGACACCGACATGGTGCTGCCCAGCCGCAACCACGCGATCGTGCTGGTGTCCAAGCTGCACCTGCCGACCCGGCGGGCGCTGGCCTACGCGCGGGCCACCCGGCCGGACACGCTGGAGGCGATCACCGTCAGCGTCGACGACGGCGAGACCCGCGCGCTGGTGCACCAGTGGCAGGAGAGCGACATCAGCGTGCCGCTGAAGGTGATCGCCTCGCCGTACCGCGAGATCACCCGCCCGGTGCTGGACTACGTCAAGCGCATCATCAAGGAGTCACCGCGTACCGTCGTCACGGTGTTCATCCCCGAGTACGTCGTCGGCCACTGGTGGGAGCAGGTGCTGCACAACCAGAGCGCCCTGCGACTGAAGGGCCGTCTGCTGTTCGAGCCCAATGTCATGGTGACTTCGGTTCCGTGGCAACTGAATTCGTCGGAGCGGCTCAAGGCGCTGCAACCGCATTCCGCGCCCGGCGACGCACGCAGAGGATTCCTGGAGTGAGCGGCGATTCCGCTGAGCTCACGCTGACCATCGGCCCGCCGGCCAACGGCGGCAGCTGTGTGGCCCGCCACGAGGGCCGGGTGGTGTTCGTGCGCTATGCGCTGCCGGGGGAGACGGTGCGTGCCCGGGTGACCTCCGACCGCAGCTCCTACTGGACGGCCGACACCGTCGAGGTGCTCGAGCCCTCCGCTGACCGGCTGGACTCCCTGTGCCCGATCGCCGGGGTGGACGGCGCCGGCTGCTGCGACATGGCGTTCGCCACCCCCGAGGCGGTGCGCGGCCTCAAGGGCGCCGTGGTGGCCAACCAGCTGGCCCGGCTCGGCGGTTACCACTGGTGCGACGAGTCCGAGGCCACCGCCGAACCCGTCGGCGACGGCCGGGCCACCGGCTGGCGCACCCGGGTGCGGCTGGACACCACGGCCGACGGGCGGGCGGGGTTTCACCGTTTCCACAGCGCCGAGCTGATCACCGACCTGCGGTGCGCGCAGCTGCCCGACGGGATGCTCGACGGTATCGACGCGCAGACCTGGCCGCCGGGCGCGCATCTGCACGTCGTCCTCGACGACGACGGCCGCCGGCACGTCGTGCAGTCCGGACCGCGGGTAGGCCGCAAGGCGACCACCCGGGTCGTGGAGGGCGACTACGAGGCCGTGCAGCGCGTCGGCGACCGCACGTGGCGGGTGCCGGCGACCGCGTTCTGGCAGGCCCACCGCGATGCGACCACCCTCTACAGCGATCTCGTCGCCGACTGGGCGCAGCTGGACACCGGCCAGACGGCGTGGGACCTGTACGGCGGCGCGGGTGTGTTCGCCGCGGTGCTGGCGCGGGCGGTGGGGGAGACCGGCCGTGTCGTCACCGTCGACACGTCGCGCGGCTCGTCGCGGGCGGCCCGGGCGGCGCTGGCCGACCTGGACTGGGTGTCGGTGGTCACCGACTCGGTGCGCCGCGGGCTGGCCGCCCAGCCCGACCGCGCCGACGTCGCGGTACTGGACCCGCCGCGCACCGGCGCCGGTCGTGAGGTGATCGACCTGCTGGCCGCCGCCGGGGTGCCGAGGGTCGTCCACATCGGTTGTGAGGCAGCGTCGTTCGCGCGCGACATCGGGCTCTACCGTGGCCACGGCTACACCGTCGAGCGGTTGCGGGTGTTCGACGCGTTCCCGCTCACCCACCACGTCGAGTGCGTCGCCCTGCTGACCCGGGGCTGACCCGGGGCCGGCGCGGGAAAACGGGTATCCCGCACAGGTGCAGACCTTCCTACCCTGTCCGCGGTTCGACGAGTCCGCCCGCGTGCTGGACACCCGGCGCCTGGGCAAGCAGCGGGTGGAGACCATCCAGGTGGTGCGCGCGCTGACCGTGCCCGGCTACGGATGGCGTCACCATCCCGCCGCGGCGATGTGGGCCGGCTACGAGGAGGCGCTGGTGCGCTACGGGCTCGACATCTGCGCGCAGTGGACGGATCTCGGCCACGCCGACACCTGCGCGGCCACGATGCTGGCCGACCTGACCGCGCACACGGGCATCGGCCAACCGCGCAGCCAGAACGACCTGGAGGCGGCGGGGGAACTGCCGCCGTGGCTGGGCGATCCGGCGTTTCACCGCAGCCACCAGTCGTCACTGGTGCGTAAGGACCCGGAGCACTACCGGCGGTTCTTCCCCGACGTGCCCGACGATCTCGAATACCTCTGGCCCGGCTCGGACCGGCCCCGGCGGGTGGCGGTCTAGCTGTTGTGACCTGAGAGGTTGTTGACGGCGTGGCTGCTTGAAATTGGGGAGGACCTCCTGACGGAGTGGATGTGTCTGGCATCAACCCCTAGGAGGTCCTCGTGTCCCACGCTAACGCCCGAACCAATCTGTTTTCTCGTCGTCTGATTGTTGAGCGTGTCGCTGCTGGTTGGCCACCCGCTCAGGTGGCCGATCAGTTGGGCATTTCACGCTCGACGGTCTACAAGTGGTTGCGCCGCTACGCCGAGGGCGGCGAGGCGGCGTTGGCTGATCGGTCCTCGCGTCCCCATCGGATGCCGCGGCGCACCCCTGCCCATCTCGAGCGCAGAGTGCTCGCTGCCCGGCACCGGCTGAAGCGGGGCGCGGTGGTGCTGGCCGCCGAACTGGGCATGAATCCCTCCACGGTCGGGCGGATCCTGGCCCGCCATCAGGTGCCGCATCTGTCGGCGATCGACCCGATCACCGGCCAGCCGGTGCGTTCTGCGCGTCGCAGCAGCGTGCGCTACGAACACCGCACACCGGGCTCGCTGGTCCATGTGGATGTCAAAAAACTCGGCCGCATCCCCAAAGGTGGTGGATGGCGGCTGCATGGTCGCGACGCGGCAGTGTCAGTTGCCAACCGGCACAAGAAGACCCGTATCGGCTACGACTACATCCACACCGCCATCGACGACCACACTCGGCTGGCCTACAGCGAAGTACTGCCCGATGAGAAGGACCTGACCTGTGCGCAGTTCCTGCACCGGGCGCTGGCCTGGTTCGCCGACCATGGTGTGCGTGTGCGCCGGGTGCTCACCGACAACGCCATGGTCTACCGCCACGGCACCAACTGGGGCTGGGTGTGCTCAGCGTGGCAGCT
>Ga0180218_1000110_pt1 | contig 127015 bp, 112 predicted proteins | sample eDN3rd37CKraftBY_FD_151334 | JGI IMG/M metagenome (GOLD analysis project Ga0180218, IMG submission 151334) | Enriched backyard soil microbial communities from Emeryville, California, USA - eDNA 3rd pass 37_C Kraft BY (version 2) (version 2) | ecosystem: Environmental > Terrestrial > Soil >... | reverse complement strand
GGCCATCGATCATGGTGTCCACGTACCAGACGAAATCGCGATCCGCCTGCCTGAGCTGCTGCGCGGTCGGTTCGACACCCACTTTCAGGCCCAGCGCCTTGCCGACCGTCCCGGCCGACTCCATCAATTGCGCCACCAACGCGATACCGCGCACGGGCAGACGGCTTTCGTAGCCGCCCAGGGCGCGCCGCACCTGCTCGCGCACCAGCATGGTATCGAAATAGTTGTCGCCCGCCACCCGCGCGGCGCGATCGGGCTGGTAGCCGATCTGCTCGAAGAAGTAACCCGAGCCATAGAATTTGCTCTGATCGATGTATTTGAGGCGGGTTTCGAACAGCGGCCGCGGCAACGCAACGGCCGGCGGGGCGATCCGAACCGCCCCGACATGCTCCGCGCCAACACCGGCCGCCCCGGCAGCAGCAGCCGCGACGTCGGTCGGCGCGGCAAGCCCGGCGTCCGCCACCTGCGCATTGCGCTTGCCGGAAACCTCCGGTCCCTGCGCCGCGTCCAGGCTGCCCAGAGAAGCGAGCGCATCGGCGCTGCCCAACCCTTGCGCGTCCACCATGCCGTCGGTTCCCAGCGCTGGCCTGGCCTGGCGCGCCAGCGCCGGCCCGGCGGCGCCGTCGGACAGGGAGGCCTGGGCCGCCCCGATCCGCGTGAAGATATGCGGATTCACGAGCACGGCAGCCAGTGCATCATCGATATCCAGCCGCTTTTCCAGCCCAACGTCGCGCAAGGCATCGAACGAGCCGCCGACCGAAGTCGCCGAGTGTTCGCCGATTTTCAGGTTTTCCGGCCGGCCGCGATTCTGCGCGGCGTTCTCGCCGTTGTGGACCGCCCCGTTGGACAGGGTCAGCCCGGCGCCGGCAGCCAGCACGGTCTGCTCCTTGGGGTAGAACGCGATGTCCGCGCCGCGCTTGCCCGCCTTGAAATCCTTCCAGCGCTGCATCAATTCGGCGTGGCCGAGCGCGCGCCAGTCGGCTCCCAGCGCCGCCGACAGCGCCTTGGCCAGCATGACCCGGCCAGGCTGGATCGCCTCCAGCCGCACCGCGTCGATCTTCGACTTGTAGCGCTGGGCGACCTTATCCGCCTCCGCGTCGATGGTCGCCTGGTCGGTCTGCTTGGCATAGACCGTGCGCAGATCCGCGGCAAACGCCTGGATGATGCCATCGACCTCCTTGGTCTCGGCATCCATCCCGCCCAGGGCGGCGCCGTAGCGCTGGCCCAGCTGGTCATGGACCCGCCGGGTGGCTTCGCCGTAAGCCTCCACCGCCTGGGCGGCCGCCTTGGCCTTCTCGTACTCGCCTTGCAGCTTCTTGTACTCGCCAAAGATCTTCCGGCCTTCGGCCGACTCCGGCGCATGCCCGCGCAGATCGAGCGTGGGCATCTTGGGCACCGGCGGCGCCGTGGGAGCCGGCTTGGCCTGGTAGCCCAGGTCGAGGTTCTTCAACGTATTCACCGACCACTCGGTGTAGGTCGGATACACCCCCCAGATGTACTCGTAGCGATTCTGGTCCAGCAGATAGTCCAGCAGTTCGTACGTGGACTTGAAGGTCCAGGTCGCAGGAGACAGGCCGGCGCGGTTGTCCAGGGCAGTCAGGCTCACAGGCAGTGGGGTCTTGAAATACTCCATGGTGGACACGGTGCGCACCACCGACCGGTTGTCCACGTCGCCGCCGATGTGGCCATGGCCGCCCGCCTGGATCACGCCTTCATTGAGCAGATGGCGATGCTCGTCCTTGCGCGCATCGGCATTCAGATAGAGATCCTTGCCGACCTCGATGAGCGATTGTTCGGCGGTCAGGTCACTGCCGTACCACGGCGCCGCGATCGCGCCGGACCCGGAGCTCAAGTGGTAATTGACATAGCCGATACCGCTCCACCGGCCGTGCTTGCCGCCCCCGACGTACTGCACGCCTTTGGCTTGCACGCGGCCGTTCAGCTTGGCGGTGTTCTCGATGCGCGGCGCATCCAGGCGCATGTCCCCACCCGCGCGAATTCGGCCCAGCTTGTTGAGCAAGGCATCGGCCGCCGTCAGCCGAGCGTTGCCGCCGGCCTCGATCAGCGCGGCCCGTTCATTGGTGATGTTCCGCGCCTTGACGGTCAGATCCTCGGCGGCCCACAGCAGCCCCGCTTCGTGGTTGATCAGATCGCCCTGAGCCGAGTTCAGCGTCAGGCTCTTGCCTACCGCGATGGCCTGCTTGTTGTCGATGTTCTCCTGGATATCCGCAATCAGGTTGCCCGGATTGCCGGTCTCGATCTCGGTGGTCAGCGACTTGGCCTTGACCCGCAAGGTCTCCTGCGCCACCGGCAGGATATGCTTCTGGTCCACCACCAGATCGCGCTGCGTGCCTCGCGCAAGCGTCAGCGTCGCGTCATGCTCGGCGTAGAGGGATCCCGTGTTGGTGAAATCCTCCACATCCAGAACGATATCGTTGCGCGCATCCGCACGCCCGGCGTTCTCCAGCTTGGCGCTGTTGATGATATGAATGTCGTGTCCCGCCACGAGCTGGCCCGTATTGCGCAGGTGCGGCGCCGTCAGCGTGGCGTCGTGGCCGGCGGCCACGGTGCCGCTGTTGTCGATACGCTGGGCCTGCATCGTGAAATCGTGGCCTGCCTTCAGGCTGCCCCGGTTGTCTGCCTGTCCGCTCGCCGTGACCATCAGATCATGCTTGGCATCGAGGCCCCCGGCGTTGCCAAACTGCTCTGTCTTGATGACGATGTCCTTGTTGGACCCCATCTTGCCATCGTTATCGAATTTTCCGCGCGAGGTAACAGCGAGATCCGCACCGACCGTGAATGTGCCAGGATTGGAGACACTGGCGGCGACGATCGTGGCGGCCTCCTTGACCTTCATCTGGCCAGCGTTGCGCACGGCCCCGGAGGTCGTTACCTCGGCGCTCTTGGCCATTACCTCGGCCCCGGCCTCGTTGTCGAACGACGCCGCCATCACGCGCACTCCCTCGCGCACTTTCAGATTGCCGGTATTGGTCACCGCGCCGCCGGCGTTGACCTGCAGCGGCCCCATCAGGCGAATGTTGTTGGCGAAGCGGGTATCGTGGCGCGAGGTCAGGTGCGCGGCGCCGCCACGCTGGGTGACCTGCGCCGCCAGCGCGATGGCGCCGGCCGAGACCGAGTAATCGCCCTGTATCGAGAGCTTGCCGTGCTCGGCATAGCGCCCGGTCAGCATGACCTGCGCGCCGCCCTTCTTGATATCCAGGCTGCCTGCGTTGTCCCAGCTCGCCGCGTCGACACTCAGCTTGTGCGCGCTGATCGCCGCCTTTGCGGCGGCGGTGACGGACGGAGACCCGCCGCCCTTGCCAGCGATCCGCATCTCGCCTTCGGTAGCCATGACACCTTCGTGCACGATGGCCTCGGCCGCGTTGACCACCAGGGCGCCAGCCGTACCGGACGGAGCCAGGCTCTGGAAGGAGCCCTTGTTCTCGATGCGCTGCGCCTCGATGCGCTGGGTGCCGTCCGAGCTGACCAGGAACTCGTTCGTCAGGGTGCCCCCCACGTCGAGCTGGCCCTGCTTGCCAGCCGAGATGTAGCCCTTGTTGACCACGTTGCCAGTCGTGCGCACGGTGACGTTGGCGCCATCCCCCTTGTTGCGGCCGTTGCCGATACCGCCGGCATGGCTGACCAGCTCGCCGGCCTCGACCACGATCGGACCGCCATCGGCCACGAGCGCGGCGTCGGACACGACCGATTCGTCTCTACGCTCTACGCCCGTGACCGCGTCGGTGATCTGCGGACGTCCGTCCACGACGTCGATCTGGCGCCCGGGCATGGTTTCCTCATTGTCGTTGACCGCCCGCAGCGTGCCATTGAGGAACAGCTTCTTCGCGACCTTCACCGACACCGCCGGCTTGCCCTTGCCCACCTTGGCTTCCAGCGCCTGCCGGCTGATCTTGCTCTCGATGGTGGCATGCTCGAGCACGGCCGAGTCGGCCGATATGGTGGCCGTCCCGTTCTCGGTCACGGCATCGTTGCGCAGCAGCAATGTGCCGCCCTGCGCATCCATGACGATATCGCCCTGGGCCAGCACGCCCTGATGCGGCTCGCCGCGTCCAACCGTGACATTTCCCCGGGCACGGACCACTACGCTGCCGGGCGTGGAGAGATTCTGCCGCAGCGCGCGGCGCTCCCGCCGTGGCGCGGCGGCCTCGACAGCGCCTGCCTTCAGCGCGCCGATGCCGACCGAGCCGGTGCTGTCGATGCGTGCCCGGCCGGCGCTGGCTCTGTCCACGGTTACGCCGTGGCCCGAGAGTTCCAGCGCCCCCGCGACATCAGCGGCCGCCAGGCTGAGCGCCTCGCCGGCGGCGGCCTGAAGGCCGCCATCGGCCTTGACCGACCCGAGCTCCAGCGTCCGCTGCGCGCGCGCCTGCAGATCGCCGGTCGCGTCGACGGTACCCAGCGTCATGGAGCGCCCCGCTTGCAGGCCGGCGCCTGCATCGGTCACCAGCGTCGCAACGCGCACGTCTCCCGCGCCGTTGACGTCCACGGCTCCTACGGCGGCCAATGTCCCCAGATCCAGGTGCTCGCCGCCCTGCACATGCAGCGCGCCGCCAGCCTTGGCCGATTGCAGTGCCACGCCGGCACCGCCGTCCAGCGCCAGCGCACCGCGCGCCTGGACGTCCCCCAGATCGAGCCTGCGATCGCTCGACACATGCAGACCGCCCCCGCTGGTGGCGGCCGCTACGCGCACCGCGTCCTTGCCGCTGACCCGAACGTCGCGATTGGCGCGCAGCGAGTTCGCCGCCACCGTGGATCCGCCGCGCACTTCGATCGAACCGGCGGCCTCCACCGCGCCCAGCGTGACGCCACCTTCCGCCCCCAGTGAAATGTCGGCAAGACTGCGGCCCTGGTCGACCCTGACCGCATCGCGCCCGGACACGCTGATCGCGCCGTCGGAACCGAGGGAACCCGCCCCGACCGCGCCCCAGCCTTCGATGTCGATGCCGCTCCTGGCGGAAACCTTGCCCACGTCCAGCGCACCGTGCGCCGAAATGGCGACCCTGGACGCACTGTTGACGTTCCGGACCGATACGCGTTCGCCGCCCGCCACGGAGATGTTATCGAGAGATTGCAGCCCCGCCACGGTCGCCGCGCGCGCGGCCGATACCGTCAGCGCGCCCTTGGCCTCGAGACTGCCCAACGCAGCCTGCCCGTCGCTGGAGACCCGCAGTCGCCCACCCGCCTGCGCGCGATCCAGTCGCACGCCATCGCCGCCGCTTACGTCCATGGCGCCGGCCGACTTGAGGGACCCGGCCTGCAACGCGCCGCCGGCCTGCAGCGCGAGGCCGCCGGCAGCCGTGGCGTCCCGCACGGCCATGGCGCCCACGCTGGAGGCGCGGACCTGCCCGCCCGACTGGACGCCGCCCAGGCTGACGGGGCCGCCGCCGCTGACCGTCACGGCGCCATGGCTGCGCATTTCCTTGGCCGACACGCTCCCGCCGCCGTTGACGCCGATCGCGCCGCGGGCCGCCACGCTGTCGATCGACAAGGCGCCGCGCGCGGCGACGGCCACATCGCCATCGCTGTGCGCCTGGCCGATCCTGACGCGCTGCTCGCCGGCGATATCCACGCCGCGCGCTGCGCTCAAATCGCCCAGATCGACCTGGCCGCGCCCGGAAACGTGGAGTTCCGCATCGCTGTTCGCGCTGGCCATGCTGACCGCCTGTCCGCCCTGTACGCGGATGGCGCCTTTCGATTGCAGGTTGCGGGCCGCCAACGCCCCGGCGGCAGCCACGCTCATGCCGCGTACGCTCGACACCTCGTCCAGCGAGACCTCTCTCTGGCCGCGCACCTCCAGCCCGGCATTGGAGACCAATTGCTTCGCCTGCAGGTTTCCGCCCGCACTCACGGACAGCGCGCCGCCGCTGACGGCCGAACCCAGCGTGACGGCCTGCTTGCCGTCCACCCCGACCCGCCCCGTCGCCGACAGCTTGTCCGCCTGGAGCGCGGCGTTCGCGCTCACGGACAGCGTCTGGCGGCTGCTTGCCGCACCAAGCCGGACAGCCTGGCGGCTCGATACCTGGAGCGGGCCGCCCGCGTTCAACTGCGTGGCCTGCACCCCGCCGCCGCCTTGCACCGTGAGGCCTCCAACGCTGCTGGCCGACGCGAGCTTCACCGCCCCGCCCCCGGTGACGCTCACCGCGCCACCGGAGGCCAGCTTGCCGGCCGACACGGCTCCCGCGCCCTTGAGGCTGAGCGGGCCGCGCCGGACCGTGGCGTCGCCCAGCGCGATTTCACCGCGGGACGACACGGTAATGGCCGATGGCGAGGACATGCTGCCGAGCTGGCGCACGCCCAGGCCCGAATCGCTGGACACCAGCGTGATGTGCTTGCCGTACATGGCGCCCGCCGCCGTGCCGTCGATCGCATAGGCGCCGGCGACGCCACCGCGCGACGCCCCGCCGATCGGCGTGGCGCGGCGCGTCGCGTGGTCGTAGCGGTTGGCGCCGGCGACCACCGCGATATCGGCCAAGGGCTTGCCCTGTTCGCTCGACACGGCCCCCTGCAGCTTGACCAGGCGCGCCACCACATCGAAATAGCCCAGGCCGGTGACGTTTACGCCGCCGCGCTCGATCGTGACGGCGCCCTGCTGGACATCAAGGCCGATATGGCCGCCGTTGACACTGGGACGGCCCGTCGTGAGGGTCAGATTGTTGGCGTTGAGCGTGCTCAGGCCGTTGACGCTGATGCCGTTGGGATTGGCGATGATCAGGTCGGCGCCCTTGCCATAGACTTCGAGCGTGCCGGCCAGGCGACTGGGCGAAGTGCCGGTGACTTCGGCAAGAATGGCCGAGGCCTGGCGGGTCAGGTTGGGGTTCTTGGTCAGCGCCCCGCCGATACTGGACACGCCGTCGGCCAGGCTGTTGTTGAAGACCACGCCCGGACTGGCGACATTGAAGCGTTCGAACTTGTTGTGCGATACGCCGCCGGAGTTCGGATTGGCGATATTGACCACGGGAACGTTGTTGCCGCCCGCCTGCACCTGCGTCTGCCCCTGGGGAACCAAACCCTCGGCGTATGCAACTAACGAGACGCCCGTGCACGCCAGCGCCAGCGCCCAGGCCAGCGCCTTGGGGCGGACGGACCAGCCGGACCCAGCACAGGAAACACCGGATTGACCCCGATCGCGGGGCGAGGAGGATCTTCCGACAGTGCAATGCTCACAGACAGGAACGAGCATGCCACGGACGCGACTGAAAACCAGCCTGTAGAAGTTCGTATTCATTTTCCGACCAGCGAAGAGGAGAAGCGGCAAAACCCGTCTTGGGGGGGCTTGCTCGTTCTAGGTTTTGAATTCAGCACGCAGTCTGAATAAATCCCTGCACTTCGTCTGCCGGCAATGCGCCCAAACCCCGCAGGATTTTTCCATTACAGGCGTAGGTAATTTCCTACAGAGATAATCCTGGCGTCGTGGAACATGCTTTCCCCGCACCCGCAACACACACGCTTGCGCCGCCACAAGCACAAGGGTTAGGCATTTTCCCAAATCGGTGTAGGATATTGTTTAGTAGCACTCACAACCATATCGTCGCCTGCTGACGTATAGGAGAATGTGAAATTTCGCAGCCGTTCCTTTGACGCACCCTTGTGGTTCGCGTTGTAGGAATCTCTTTTTTGCCACGAAACTCAAGCATATTCTTCTTATGTACAACAAAGTCCTCATCATCGACGATCACCCGGTACTGAGATTCGCTGTTCGAGTCCTGATGGAGAAAGAAGGATTCGAAGTCATCGGCGAAACCGACAACGGCATCGACGGGCTCAAAATCGCCCGCGAGAAAATTCCCAACCTGGTCGTACTCGACATCGGCATCCCGAAGCTGGACGGGCTGGAGGTCATCGCCCGGCTGCAATCGCTGGGCTTGCCGCTGCGCGTACTGGTGCTGACCGGCCAGCCGCCTTCGCTGTTCGCCCGTCGCTGCCTGAATTCCGGTGCCGCAGGGTTCGTCTGCAAACACGAGAACCTGCACGAAGTCATCAATGCCGCCAAGGCGGTGATGGCCGGCTACACCTACTTCCCCAGCACGACGCTCAGCGAGATGCGCATGGGCGACAACGCCAAGAGCGACAGTACGCTCATCAGCGTGCTGTCCAACCGCGAACTGACCGTCCTGCAACTACTGGCGCAAGGCATGTCCAACAAGGACATCGCGGACAGCATGTTCCTCAGCAACAAGACCGTCAGCACATACAAGACGCGCCTGCTGCAGAAACTGAATGCCACGTCGCTGGTAGAGCTGATAGACCTCGCCAAACGCAACAATCTCGCCTAGCGCCGCGCATGCCCGTCCTGCATCGCCTGTTTCCCCGCAGTCTGATCTGCCTGGCCCAGGCGCTGTTGGCATGGACCCTGCTGGCCTGGGCGCCCGCGCACGCCAGCCAGGAGCTGACCCTGGTCGGCAAGGCCGCCTTGCCCGACGTCGAGGTGGCGCTCGACGGCGACGATTGGCGCTGGCTGGCGCGCAAGCGGGTACTGACGCTGGGTGTGTACGCGCCGGACATCCCTCCGTTCGATGTGACCCATGACGAACGCTACGAAGGCCTGACGGCCGACTACATGGCGATCATCGCGCATAACCTGGGCGTCCAGGCGAAAGTGCTGCGATACCCCACGCGCGAGCAAGCCGTCAGCGCACTGGAAAGCGGCCAGATCGACCTCGTCGGCACCGTCAACGGCATCGAGGGCCGACAACAGAGCCTGCGCCTGAGCGTTCCCTACGCCATCGACCAGCCGGTGCTGGCCACGCCCATCGGCGCACGCCGCGCTCCACCCCCGGACCTGGCCGGCCTGCGGCTGGCGGTCGATGTCAACTACCTGCCCAGGGAAACACTGGAGCGGATCTACCCGCAGGCAACGCTGCGTTACTACCCATCATCCGAGCAGGCGCTGGCCGCGGTGGCTTATGGCCAGGCCGACGTATTCATCGGCGATGCACTGACCACCTCGCACCTCGTCTCGCAAAGCTACTTCAACGACGTACGCGTGGTCGCCCCGGCGCAGGTCGTGACGGGCGGGGAATCCTTCGGCGTGCGAGCCGACAACACGCGCCTGCTGCGGGTCGTGAATGCCGTGCTCGAGGCCGTCCCGGCCTCCGAGCGCCGCAGCCTGATCTACCGCTGGGGCCTGGGCAGCAGCATTTCGCTCGATTTCGAGCGCCCTGCCTATTCGCAGCGCGAACAGCAATGGATGGAGCGTCATCCGGTCGTCAAGGTGGCGGTCCTGAACCTGTTCGCGCCCTTCACCCTGTTTCGTACCGACGAACAGTTCGGCGGCATCAGCGCCGCCGTGCTGCAGCTGCTGCAGTTGCGCACCGGCCTGGAGTTCGAGATCATCGGCGTCGACACGGTCGAAGAATTGATGGCCAAGCTGCGCTCGGGAGAGGCCGACATGGCCGGCGCCCTGTTCGTCAACACCGCGCGGGAATCCTTCCTCAGTTTCAGCCGGCCATATGTGCGCAATGGCCTGGTGATCGTCACGCGCCAGGACCCCGCCGCGCCAGCCGACGCCGATCACCTCGACGGCCGCACGGTTGCGATGGTGCGCAACAGCGCCGCCATCCCGCTCCTGAAGCAGCGCTATCCCCAGGCGAAGGTGGTGACCGCCGACAACCCGACCGAGGCCATGCTGCTGGTGGCCGACGGCCAGGCGGATGCTGTCGTGCAGACGCAGATCAGCGCCAGCTACTACGTCAACCGCTACTTCGCCGGAAAACTGCGCATTGCTTCGGCGCTGGACCTGCCCCCGGCCGAGATCGCGCTGGCGACGGCGCGCGGCCAGACCGAACTGATGTCCATTCTGAACAAGGCGCTCTACAGCATTTCGAACGACGAGCTCGCCTCCATCGTCAGCCGCTGGCGCGGCAGCGACGGCGATCCGCGCACCTGGTATGCCTACCGCAACGAGATCTACCTGCTGGCGGGCCTGGGCCTGCTGTCGGCCCTGCTGTTCCTGAGCTGGATCATCTACCTGCGGCGCCAGATCCGCCAGCGCAAGCGCGCCGAACGGGCGCTGAACGACCAGTTGGAGTTCATGCGGGTGCTGATCGACGGCACGCCCAACCCCATCTATGTGCGCGACATGGAAGGCCGCATGCTGCTGTGCAATGACGCCTACCTCGATACCTTTGGCGTCACCGCCGACGCGGTGCTGGGCAAGACCATCCCCGAGGCCAACGTGGTGGGCGACCCGTCGCTGGCCCGCGAGATGCACGAGTACCTGCTGGCGCGCATGACCGCCGAGCGCGAGCCGCGCTTCGAGGACCGCGATTTCGCGCTGCATGGCCGCACCCGCCACGTCTACCAATGGACGGTTCCGTACGGCGATTCGCTGGGCGAACTCAAGGGCGTCATCGGCGGCTGGGTCGACATCACCGAACGCACCGAGCTGCTGCGCGAACTGCACGACGCCAAGGAAAGCGCGGACGCCGCCAACCGGGCCAAGACCACGTTCCTGGCCACCATGAGCCATGAGATCCGCACGCCGATGAACGCCATCATCGGCATGCTCGAACTGGCGCTGCTGCGTCCGGCCGACCAGGAGCCGGACCGCAAGTCCATCCAGGTGGCGTACGACTCGGCCCGCAGCCTGCTGGACCTGATAGGCGACATCCTGGACATTGCCAAGATCGAGGCCGGCAAATTCGACCTGGCGCCGACACGCACGACGCTGCGCACCCTGCCCGAGGGGGTAGTGCGCGTCTTCGATGGGTTGGCGCGCCAGAAAGGCATAAGGCTGGCATTGAAAACCGACATCACAGGCGTCGACGATGTACTGATCGACCCCTTGCGCATGAAGCAGGTGCTGTCGAATCTGGTCGGCAACGCCATCAAGTTCACCACGGAAGGCCAGGTAACGCTGACCTTGACGGCCCGCGCCGAAGGCGACACCGCGCATGTGCAGTTCAGCGTGAGCGACACCGGCTGCGGCATCAGCGAGGCCGACCAGCAGAAACTGTTCAAGCCGTTCTCCCAGGTCGGCGGCGGCAGCGAGGCCGGGCCGGCGCCCGGCACCGGCCTGGGCCTGTCCATCAGCCGCCGCCTCGTCGAATTGATGGGGGGCACGCTGGTCATGCGCAGCGCGCCCGGCGTGGGCACGACGGTGTCGGTGGACCTGCAGCTGACCATGCTCGAAAAGCCGGCCCAGGCCACGCCGCCCGCCCCGGCCGAGCAGGCCGCGCCGCAGCAGCCGCGGGCGTCACTGCGCGTACTGGTCGTCGATGACCACAAACCCAACCTGATGCTGCTGCGCCAGCAGCTGGACTACCTGGGCCAGCGTGTCATCGCCGCCGACTCCGGCGAAGCCGCCCTGGCCCTGTGGCACGAGCATGCGTTCGAGGTCGTGATCACCGACTGCAACATGCCCGGCATGAGCGGCTACGAATTGGCGCGCCGCATACGCGCCGCGGAGGCCGCGCCGGGCTATGCACGCGCGCCGTGCGTCCTGTTCGGCTTCACGGCTTCGGCGCAAATGGACGAAGCGCAGCGCTGCCGCGCCGCCGGCATGGACGACTGCCTGTTCAAGCCGATCGGCGTGGACACCTTGAGCCAGCACTTGAGCGAAGCCGCGGCGCGGACGCAGCCGCCCTTGCCCCAGGCCGCGGCGACAGCCACGGACGACGCCCCGCCGACGTTCTCGGCCGAGTCGATTCTTGCCTTGACGCAGAACGACGACGCGCTGATCCGGCAATTGCTCGAAGAGGTTATCCGCACCAACCGGGCGGACGTGACGCAATTGCAAAGGCTGCACCAGCAAGCCGACTGGCCGAAAGTCTCGGACATGGCGCACAGGCTGGCCGGCGGTGCGCGCGTGGTCAGTGCCAAGACCATGATAGACACCGCGTTGGCGCTGGAGAAAAAAGCACAGGGACAGGCCGCGGGCCCCTCGCCCGAAATCGACGGCCTGGTGCAGGCGCTTGCCGCGCAGTCCGCCATGCTGGAGGCGCAGCTGACCGCCTGGCTGGAGGAACGACCGCGCCCGGAGGAACACGCCTGAGGCCCCGGCGCGAGGCGCCTTGCCAGGCTGGCCCCCGCCCTGCCACACGGGCCTTACGGATAATTGGGCGGCATCTCGCGGTGGTAGTACCAGTACAGAAAGCGCTGGTCTGTCATGGGCGGGGCCACATGGTCGCCCAGCAGGTACCGACACGGCAACAGGCCGGCCACCTGGGCTGCGGCTTCGTCGGCCACGCCGGTGGCCATGACGGGAATCCGCCGCGCCGAGGCAAGCTGCGCAATGGCATGGCAGGCCTCGCCGGCCCTGCCGCCTTGGCACAGGGCATACATGAGCTCGGGCATCAGGGCGATGCCGCAGATTTCCAGCGTATCCAGCTGCAGCGGCGATTCGGCATCGAACGTACTGATGGTGAAAACAAGGTTGCACCCGGCCCGCTGCAGCCGTCGCAGGCTGAGCAGGCTTTGCTGGCCGTAGGGAGACTGCAGCAGGCTGGGCGAAACCGCCAGCGTCAATCCAAACGCGGGCAAACCCCTGTTATCCAGGTTGCGCAGGACATCATCGCTGTAGGTGCGGCTCATGAGGCATATGGGCTCTGGCTGGATGAACAGCCCCACATGGCGGTTGCCGCGGCGCATGGCGGCCGCCAGGTCGAAGACCTGCGCCAGCAGCTGCTGCGCCAGCACGATATGGAGGTTGTCGCGCATCACGGCGGCCATGTAGCGGTGCTCGGGCACCAGCCCCCAATACCGATGCGCCCACTGCATGGCCGTGGCCACGCCGAACAGATTGCCCGTGCCGGCGTCGACCACAGGCTGGAACGCTGGAATGAATTCGTCGCGCTTGAGCGCGGCGCGCAGTTCGGCGCCGGTGGGCCCTTCGACCGGCGCCTGCCTGGCACGTACGGCGCGCCGGCACGAACTGAGGGAGGCCTCGAAACTGCTGCGAGCGCGGTTGGTCCAGTGGATCATGAAGCAGTACTGACGTTGGCGAAATGAACAACGTCATATTGGAAATGACCGTTGCCAGCCTCGCCATAGGACACTCCTCACATGACCGCCGGACCTTTCCCAATCGCACTGGGTGGATGCGCTCGCCTCCTCTCTTAGAAGGCAGCCAGCCTGCTGTTGAGCAGATCGGTGACCAGCATGTGGCCGGGCGCGTGGGTGATGCAGAACTCCGGACGCACGGCCGCCACGACCGATTGCGGCGTTACGCCGCAGGCCCAGAAAACCGGTATCTCGCCGGCGCGGATGTCGACCGCGTCGCCGTAGTCCGGCCGGCCGAGGTCGGCGATGCCGATCAATGCGGGGTCGCCCAGGTGGACGGGCGCGCCATGTACGGACGGAAAGCGCGATGTGACCTGGATGGCGCGAATCGCGTCGGCAGCCTTCAGCGGCCGCATCGAGACCACCAGCGGTCCCGAGAACGGGCCGGCCGGATGCGTGGCGATGTCGGTGCGGTACATGGGTACGTTGCGGCCCTGCTCGATGTGGCGGACCGGCAGGCCGTTCTCGAGCATGGCCTCCTCGAACGAGAAGGAGCAGCCGATGAGAAAGGCCACCAGATCGTCGCGCCACAAGCCGCGCACGTCGAGCGGTTCGTCCACCAGCTTGCCGTCGCGCCAGACGCGGTAGCGCGGCACATCGGTGCGGATGTCGATATCGAGGCCCAGTTCGGGCAAGGACGGGTCGCCGGGCTCGGAAACCGCCAGCAAGGGGCACGGCTTGGGATTGCGTTGGCAGAACCGCAGGAAATCGCCCGCCACCGCTTGCGGCAGGATGGCCAGGTTGGCCTGCACATGGCCGGGCGCGAGATTGGCCGTGGGTCCGGTCAGTTTCCCGCCACGCGCGTCCAGGCGCGCCTGATGGCCAGCGCCGGCCAGGGAGAGAATCGTCATGTTGGCAGCAACTCGATGGTGAGGGGCGGACCGGCGCGGCGCCGGCCCGCCGAAGGTTACCCGCGCAGCAGGTCTTCGATGGCCATGCCGATGGCGAGCACGCGCCGATCCGAGCCATTGGCCGCGGCGATCATCAACCCCACTGGCGCGGTGCCGGCCTCGTGGCAAGGCAGGCTGAGCGCGCTGCCGTCGAGGAAGTTGATCAGCGTGGGATTGCGCAGGATCAGCAGGTTGGTGGAGCCAAACAAGGCGTCGGAGGCCTCCAGGTCGGCGATGGCGGGCGCGACGACCGGCACGGTCGGCAGGACCAGGGCATCGAAGCCGGCGATGCGCGCCTCGACCTGCTCCCGCCAGGCCTGCCGGGCCGCCAAAAGATCGATGTAGTCGGCCGCGGACATCTCGGCGCCGCGGCGGATGCGCGCCACGACGCGCGGGTCGTAGCGATCGGCGGCGCGCTCGATCAGGCCGCGGTGCCAGGCCCAGGCCTCGGCCGCCGTAAATCCGCCCTTGCTGTTGATGTCGGCCAGCTGGGCGAACTCCGGCACGGCGATTTCCTCGATATGCGCCCCCGCCTCGGCCAGTTTCGCCAGCGTCGCGGCAAAGGTGGCCGACACATGCGCATCCAGGCCGTCGAGCGCCAGCGTGGTCGGCACCGCCAGGCGCAGGCCGCGCAGCGCGGCCGGCGCGGGCGTGTCCGCGTCATCGTCGCCGGCCAGGATGGCGTCGAGCGTGGCGCAGCAGCGTACCGAGGGCGCCAGCGGGCCGATCGAATCGAGGTTGGCCGACAGCGGCAGCACGCCCTGCATGGACACGCGCTGCGCGCTGGGCTTGAAGCCCGCAAGGCCGCACAGCGCGGCCGGGATGCGCACCGATCCGCCGGTGTCTGAGCCGATGGCGCCGCTGGCCATGCCGTCGGTCACGGAAACGGCCGCGCCCGAGGAGGATCCGCCGGGGATGCGTCCGGTGCCGCGGTCCCAGGGGTTGCGGGGAGTGCCGTAGTGCGGGTTCAGGCCCAGGCCCGAATAGGCGAATTCGGTCATGTTGGTGCGCCCGACGATGACCGCGCCGGCGGCGCGCAGGCGCCGCACCACCACCGCGTCGCGCGCGGCGGCGGGTTCGCCCTGGCGCGCGACCGAACCCGCCATGGTGGTTTCGCCCGCGACGTCGAACAGGTCCTTGATCGAGATGGGCAGGCCGTCGATGGCCGAGCGCGCGACGCCGGCGGCGCGCAGCGCATCGGCCGCGCGGGCCTCGGCGCGAGCCTGCTCGGCATACACACGCGTAAAGACGCGCGCGCCCTCCCCGGCCGGATCGGCGGCGCGCGCCAGGGCGGCCTCGGTCAGTCCGGTGGAAGTGTCGCGGCCTTCCTGCAAGGCCAGGCTTTGTTGTGTCAACGTCGGTTGCATGGGAACAATCCGTGTGCCGCGCCGCGGCGGTTGAAGGTCAAGGAAAGGCCTGCCGGCCGCTCAGGCGATTTCCGGCAGTACTTCCACATCATAGCGGTGGCGCAGGCTGCGCTGGCGGCGCGGGTCGTGCAGCTCCATGATGAAGGTGGTCGAGGCGCGGATGCCGCCGATGGCGGCCACCGTGCCGCAGGTCATGCCCGTGCCTTCGGGCAGCGATGCCTGGCCTTGCGTGTAGCCGGCGATCAGGTCCTGCGGCGTGCGCAGCGAGGCCAGCGTACCTTCCTGGTACAGCACCTCGGCGCCGTTCTCCACGATGTAGGAGCGCAGCACCAGTTCGTCCCAGTATTCGGCCACGTCGGCGTGGCGCCATGCGTCGCTGGCCACCGGCTTGACGCAGACCTGCTTGGACAGGGCGACGCTATGGGCCTCCAGCTTGCGGTCCGTATGATCGGAAGCCAGGCTGACGTACAGCTCGCCGCCGGCGCTGAAAACAAAGGTTTCGGCCTCGCCCGAGGAATCGGGGCCGACGGCCTGCACGCGGGCGGCCTGGCTCAACTGGTTCTCGGCGATGCGGTAGTACAGCGGCACGCTGCTCGGACGCGGCACGCCCAGTTCAGCGAGCTCCTCGATGTGGTGTTCGATGGCGGCGCGGTCGCGCCCGGCCCAGCCGGCCACGACCAGGTTGCGGATTTCGGTCTCGACGGTGCGGGTGGCGCCATCGGCCTGGACTTGGAATGCGATTTTCATTTGATACCTTGCAGTAAAGCGCGCGGCCGCGATGGCCGCGCCTGTTTCCAGACGATTACCCGAACACGCGCGGCAGCCACAGCGCCAGGTCGGGGAAGAAGGCCAGCAACGCCAGCATGACGAACATGGCCAGCACGAATGGCAGCGCGCCATTGATGACGGCCGTCATCGAACCGCTCTTGCGCAGGCTTTGCACCACGAACAGATTCAGGCCGACAGGCGGCGTGATCAGGGCCGCCTCGACCAGCACGATGATCAGGATGCCCAGCCAAATCGGGTCATAGCCCAGCGCGATCATGATGGGCGCCACGATCGGGATCGTAGTGATCATCATGGACAGCGTTTCCATGAAACACCCCAGCACCAGATAGAAAATCACCACGATCAGCAGCATCCAGCCCGGCGACAGCCCCAGCCCCGTGATGGACTGCACCAGCGCATCGGTCAGGCCGGTGGCCGACATGACGAAGTTCAGGAAGCTGGCGGCCAGCACGATCAGCATGATCATGGCGGTCGAGCGCATGGTGCCTTCGATCGCCTCGCGCAACATGGTCCAGGTCAGGCGGCGGAACCAGGCGGCCAGGATCAGCGCGCCCAGCACGCCGAGCGCGGCGGCCTCGGTCGGCGTGGCCAGGCCGGCGTAGATCGACCCGACCACCAGGAAGAAGATCGCCATGGGCGGCCCGAGGTGCACCAGGCTGGCGATGCGCTCGGCCCAGGAGGCCTGGATGCGGTGTCCGCCCCACGACGGCCTGGCGACGCAGGCCACCACGACCGTCGCCATGAACAAGGCCGCCATGGCGAACCCGGGGATGATGCCTGCCAGGTACAGCTTGGGCACAGACGAGTTGGTCAGCACGCCGTAGATCACCAGATTGATGGACGGCGGGATGAGGATGCCGAGCGTGCCGCCGGCGGCCAGGCTGCCCAGGAACAGCGGCTCGTTGTAGCCGTACTTCTTGATCTGCGGGATCGCCACCGTGCCCACCGTGGCGGCGGTGGCCACGCTGGAGCCCGACGTGGCGGAGAACAGCGTGGAGGCGCCGATGTTGGCGTGCATCAACCCGCCCGGCAGCCAGGACAGCCACAGGCTCATGGCGGCGTACATGCGTTCGGCGAAACCGGCGCGCAGCAGGACCTCGCCCAGCATGATGAACAGGGGAATGGCGACCAGCAGGAATTCGTTGTTGGCGCTCCAGGTCACCTCGCCGATGGCGCGCGTCAGCGGCAGCATCGAGTAAAGCGGATCGAGGATCAGGCCCAGCACGCCTAGCGCGGCGCCCACCGGAATGGAAATGCCGATCAGGACCAGCAGCAGGATCAGGGCGGTGGCAATCATGCGGAGGCTCCCTTGACCATGCGTTCGCCGGCTGCGGCTTCTTCCTCGGCTTCTTCCTGCGCCGAGCGCACGCCGCAGATTTCCTTGACCAGGTCGAGGTCGCCGGTGATCAGCGCGGCAGAGGCACGCACCAGCATCAATGCCACGGTCACGCACATCCAGGCCAGGCCCAGCGCCCACAGGCCTTGCGGGACCCACAACGGCGTGGCCAACGGCGTGTTGGCGGTCGATTTCTGCGCCCAGGAGGTCTGCACGACCTCATAGGCGTAATACGTCATGAAAACCATGAAAACGCCCAATGCGACCAGCGCGATCCAGTCGAGCACGGCCGATACGCGCACGGGCAGGTATTGATAGACGACGTCCACGCGCACATTGGCGCGCTGCAAGGTGGCAAACGCCAGCGCCCACGAAGTGCTGATAGCGAAGGCGTAGCTCGACAGCTCGTCGGCGCCTCCGGTGGTGAAGCCAAAGAATTTGCGCGCCAGCACGTCGAAGGAAATCAGCAGCACGCTGGCGATGGTCAGCGCGCCGCCGACCCAGACGGCCAGGCGCGACAGCGACTCGGCGCGCCGCAGCAGCCCACCCAGGGCGCGGAAGTGTTCGGATCGGGTCATGAATGAACCTCTGCGGGCGAGCCCGCGGTGGCGAAAAATCAGGCGCGCCGCGACCGGGCCGCGGCGCGCGTGCAGCAATGGCGCGGGCCGGCCGGCCCGCGCGCGGACTTACTTCTTGGCGACCAGGCCCAGCGTCTTGCCGATGGTGGCGTTGAAGTCGCTGACGCACTGCGCCGAGCACCGGGCGGCCCACTTGGGCAGCACCGCCTCTTCGGTCACCTTCTTCAGCAGCGCGCGGTCGGCGTCGGTGGGCTGCACCAGGACCATCTTGCCCTTGACCGGATACGGGCACGCGGCCGCGCCGGTATTGCAGTCATAGCCTTCCTGCGTCTGGCGTGCGGCGGCATCCCAGATCTGGTCGACCAGGTTCTTGATGTTGTCCTGCAGGAACGTGCGCACCTTGGGGTCCAGCTTGTCCCAGGCCTTCTGGTTGACGGCGTGGATCTGCTGGTTCCAGTTGATCGGCAAGGCATACAGGTGCGTCGACACTTCGTACCACTTGGCCGAGTAGCCGGACAGCGAACCGGTGATGGCGCAATCGACCACCTTGTTCTGCAGGGCCGGAACGACCTCGCCGAACGCCATGGTGACGCTGGAGCCGCCCAGCGCCTCGACGAACTCGGCGGTGGTGCGGCTGCTGGTGCGCACCTTCTTGCCCTTGATGTCGGCCAGGCCCTTGATCTCGGCATTGCAGAACAGCACTTGCGCCGGGTAGGTGGAAATGCCCAGCAGCTTGACGTTGGCGCCTTCGCCGTACAGCTTGGCATACACCGGCTCGAACGCGTCGGTCACCTGGCGCGCCGTCTTGGCATCGGGCGCGAGGCCGGCCAGGTCGATCGCTTCGTTGATGGGGTTGTCGGAAGCGAAGTACGCCAGCGTCGCGGTGCCGAACTCGATCACGCCCTGCGACATCAGGCGCAGGATCTCGGGCCCCTTCAGGCCCATCTCGTTGAAACCCTTGATGTCGGCGGTGACCTGCCCCTTGGACAACTCGGGCACGGTCTTGGTCCAGAACGGCTTTTCGTAATCGTTGTAGGCAGTCAGGTTGCTCAGCCCGCCGACCACCTTGACCTTGGTCTTGGGCAGGTCCTGCGCATGCACGGCGCCGGTCAAAGCGGCCACGGCAAAGGCGGCGGCGAAAACAAGAGGCTTCTTCATGGGCAACTCTCCTAGCAGGCGGGATATCCGATACGCGCCGGGGCCCCGTTACCCTGGCGGCGCGCGTATGCCATCGGCCTTGTCAATCGGCGCCATTGCACTGCACGCCACTGGCAGCGTCCAATCGTTAGTTGGGATGAGGGGGTATAAATTTTTCTTAACCCTCGCGGCGCGGCGCCCGGGCGTATCGCGCAAAACCAGTATCCACGTGGCTTGCGGGGCGACGGGCCGAACGCGGCAAGTACGCCAGGGCGCCGCGTCCGGTCCCGGGCGCGGGCCTCTCTTCAGGGAAATCCCCTAGGCGCCTGCGGCGCCCGCAACGGCGAACGCGGCCCCTTGGGGCTAGCCGGCGCCGATGGCGCCGCCGTGCTCGGCCGCGGCGCGCTGCGCCAGCAGTGCGATGGCGCGCGCGGCATGGCTGTCCGGCCCTTGCACCCAGGTGGCGGTGAAAGCCAGCTCGGGCAGCGGGTCGGCCTGCACGTTGAGCAGGCGCAGCTCGCCCCTGGCCAGTTCCTCGTCGAGAAACACCGGCGCGATCACGCTGGTGCCGATGCCATCCTTGGTCATGCGCACCACCATGGACAGCGACGCGCTGCCGTACATGCGCGGCGCCGCGACGCCGGCGCGCGTGAGCATGTCGCGCACCTGGCGGTACGGTTCGCTGCTGGACGGATAGGTAATGACGGGCAAGGTGCCGATGCGCTCGAGCGTCAGCGGCTCGGGGCCCAGGTCCAGCAAGGGGCTGGCCACCCAGGCAAGCGGATAGGCGCACAAGGGAATGTTCTCCATGCGCGCCTCCAGGATGGGGCCCATCAGGAAGGCAACGTCGATCTGGCGCGCCATCAGTTGCCCGCGCAGCACATGCGTGGTGTCGACCTCGATCTGCAGCACCAGCGCCGGATAGGCGGCGTGCACGTGTTCGATCAGCGCCGGCAGCCAGGTCTGGACGATGGTTTCGGCCACGCCGATGCGCACCGTGCCGCTCATGACATTCTGCTCGCGCGCGGCCTGCATCAGGTCGTGGCGCATCTGCAGCATGCGCTCGGCATGCGAGAGCAGCTCCTGCCCCTTGCCGGTCAGCGAGACCCCGCGGGCGTCGCGCTCGAACAGGCGCACACCGAGGTCGGCTTCCAGCGAGGCGATGCGCTGCGAAATCGCAGGCTGCGTGGTATTCAGTTTCTCGGCCGCGGCGCGGAAACTGCCCAGCGTGGACACCCAGAAGAAGGTCTCGATGTGTTTGAGGTCTATCATGTGCCGTTCCTATAGCCGGATGAGCGTATCATGACCGCCGTGCCGGATCGGCCGCCCGCCGGCGGCCGCCGCGCAACCGCGATCGAAACAGGAGACCACCATGCACCGGCGCCAGTCCGGCCTGGCCGCGCGCCCGCCGGCCTCGACCACCCCGACGCCCTTCACCGCGCGCCCGCTGATCGGGGTGGCGCTGTTGATCCTGTCCATGTGGACGCTGTCGGGGCTGGATGCGAGCGGCAAGTGGGTCATGGCCGCCGGCGTACCGCTGCTGGTGCTCTGCTGGGTGCGCTACCTGGTGCACCTGGTGCTGGTGCTGACCCTGGTGCTGCCCACCCGCGGCCTGCGCATCCTGCGCGCCACCCGCCCGCGCGAACAGATCGTACGCGGCGCGGCCATGTTCTGCGCCACCCTGCTCTTTTTCACGACGCTGAGCTACCTGCCGCAGGCCGAGGCCACCGCCATCAATTTCCTGGCGCCGCTGATCGTGCTGTCGATCGCGCCCTGGGTCCTCAAAGAGCCGCCGCGCCTGTCGCGCTGGGTGGCGGCCGGCGTGGCGTTTCTGGGCGTACTGATCGTCATCCGGCCCGACGGCGGCCTGCATCCGCTGGGCGTGATGTTCGGCCTGCTGACGGCCTGCTGCTTCGCGGCCCAGTACATCGCCACCCGCAAAGTGGCCGGCGACGATCCTTATACCTCGCTCATCTGGAGCGGCGCGGTCGGCGCGCTGTGCCTGACCGCGGCCCTGCCCCTCATCCTGCCGCCGGCCCTGCCGGTGCTGCGCGAACTGAGCCTGGGCAACTGGCTGCTGCTGCTGTCGACCGGCGTATCCGGGGCGCTGGGCCACCTGCTGCAGATCGGCGCCTACCGCAACGCGGCCGCTTCCACGCTGGCCCCCTTCGTGTACCTGCAGATCGTCAGCGCAACCACCATAGGCTGGCTCTTCTGGGGGCATTTCCCCGACGCGATCACCTGGCTGGGCATTGCCATCATCTGCGCCAGCGGCAGCGTCATCGGGGTGCTGGAATGGCGCCGCGGGCGCCGCCTGGCGCCGGCCGCCACCTGAAGCTCAGTCCTGCAGGCGGCCCGCGGCCAGCACCAGTTGCCGGCCGCAGCGCGCGGCCAGTTCGGGGTCGTGGGTAACCAGCACCAGCGTCGTGCCATGTTCGCGATGCAGGTCGAACATCAGGTCGATCACGGTTTCGCCGGTGGCCGCATCGAGGCTGCCGGTGGGTTCGTCGGCGAACAGCAGGTCGGGCTGGACCACGAAGGCGCGCGCCAGCGATACCCGCTGCTGCTCGCCCCCCGACAAGGTCCGCGGGTAGTGATGCAGCCGCTCGCCCAGGCCCACCCGCCGCAGCATCGCCTGCGCGGCCTCGCGCGCCGGCTGGCCGGCCAGCTCCAGCGGCAGCATGACGTTCTCCAGCGCGGTGAGGTTGGGCAGCAGCTGGAAAGACTGGAATACGAAGCCCACATGGCTGGCGCGCAGGCGCGCCCGGCCATCCTCGTCGAGGGCGAAAAGATCCTGGCCGGCCAGGTGCACGCTGCCCGACGAGGGAACGTCCAGGCCCGCCAGCAGTCCGAGCAAGGTGGACTTGCCCGAGCCGGAACTGCCGGTGATGGCCACGGCGCTGCCGGCCCGGACCGTAAAATCGATGCCATCGAGGATCGACAGTTCACCGCCGGCGTCGGCCACACGCTTGCCCAGCCCTTTCACTTCAATCGAGTTGCCGTTATCCATGCGCATTGTTTTCCGTTTGCTCGTACCTTGCCTTGCCGCCACCGCGCTTGCCGCCGCCTTGCCGGCCCAGGCTCAGACCGCGGCCGCGCCCGCAGGTTCCGCGGCGCGCGCCGTCCTGGTGGTCGGCGACAGCCTGTCGGCCGAATACGGCCTGCGGCGCGGGTCCGGCTGGGTGCCCATGCTGGCCCGGCGGGTTTCGCAACAATACCCCAACTACCGCGTCGTCAATGCCAGCATCAGCGGCGATACCACCAGCGGCGGGCTGGCGCGCCTGCCGGCGCTGCTGCGCCAGCACGCGCCGGCCGTCGTCGTGCTCGAACTGGGCTCCAACGACGCCCTGCGCGGCCTGGCGCTGGACATGACCGAGCGCAATCTGCGCGCCATGGCGCAGGCGTCGCGCCAGGCCGGCGCCGCGGTGCTGCTGGTCGGCATGCAGATCCCGCCGAACTATGGCCGCGACTACACCCAGCGCTTCGCACAGGTTTTCCCGGCCGTGGCCGAACAGGAAAAAGCCCGGCTGGTGCCGTTCCTCATGGAAGGAATCGCCACCAACCGGGCCATGTTCCAGGCCGACGGCATCCATCCCAACGAGGACGCCCAGCCGGCGCTGCTTGACAATGTCTGGCCCGTGCTCGAGCCGATGCTGGCTCAGCCCGCGGCCGACTGAGCGTCGCCCTTGATGGCCTCGGCGGCCTCCGGCAGGACCTGCACCTTGTACTGATCGCGCAGCTGCCTGAGCACCGCCGCGTCCTCGGCCTGGCCCCAGGCGCCCGAGAGCTGCGTCTTGAGCAGGTCGAGATCCTGCTCGGTGCTCTGGCCCGCCTCGATCTTCTCGATGCGCGCCACGACGTAGTCGGCGCCCAGTTCCACCCCGGTATAGGCGGGCAGCGGCGACGGCGCCTGGCGCATGACGGCGTCGAGCACGCGGCGCGGCAGATTCTGGGCGTCCTGGCGCGACACCACGATGGCCGGCGCGAAGCCCTCCGGCGTCGCCGAGGCGTCGGCCTGCAGGCTCTTGAGCGCGGCCTCGCCGGCCTCGCGCGCAGCCTGGGCGGCGCGCTCGCCGAGCAGGCGGTCCTCGATGCTGGCGCGCACCTGATCCAGCGGCGGAATATGCGAGGGCTCGACCGCCGCCACACGCACCGCCAGCATCGTATCGGGCGTGATCTCGATCACCCCGGAATTGAGCTTCTCGCGCAGCACGTCGGGCGAGAACAGCACCTGGCGCACGCGCGGGTTGTCCAGCAGTTGCGCATCGTCGCTACCCGCGGCGGAGCCGGCGCCGGCCTGCTCGGCCGACAGCAGGCCGGTGCGGGTGATGCCGCCGGCGGTACGCAGCTTCAGGCCCAGCTTGTCGGCGGTGGGCTGCAGGCTGTCGCGCTGGTCATAGACCAGCTTGGTCATATCGGTGGCCATGTCGGCGAAGCGGGCCGAGGCCAATTGCTTGCGGATCTCGCCCACGACCTCGTCCTTGACTTCGGCCAGGGGCTTGACCGAACCCGGCTGGAAGTCGGTGACCTTGAGAATGTGGAAGGCGGTGGGCGTGTCCACCACGCCCGAGACCTGGTCCTTGGCCAGGGCCTGGGCGGCCTGCTCCAGGGGGCCGGGCAAGGGCGCCCAGCCCAGGTCGCCGCCCTGCGCGGCCGAGCCCGTGTCCTGCGAGTTCTTGCGCGCCAGCTCGGCGAACGCGGCCGGGTCGGCCGCCGCCTGCGTGGCGATTTCCTGCGCCTTGGCCGCGGCGGCCTTGCGGGCCTCCTCCGAGGCGCCAGGCGGGATGGAAATCATGATGTGGCTGACGCGCCGGCGCTCGGGCTGGCCGAAGCGCGACTTGTTCTGCTCGTAGTAGCTGGCGACGTCCTCGTCCTTGACCTGCACGCCCTCGGTGGCGGCCGCCTCGTCGAGCACCAGGTACTGGGCCTGCACCTGCTCGGGCACGCGCAACTGCTCCTGGTTGGCGTCGTACCAGGCCTGGACGTCCTGCGGGGACACGGTGACCTTGGCGCGGAAGTCGGAGGCCGCGAACTGACGCAGCTGCACCGTGCGCCGCTGCGTCAGGGCGGCTTCGACCGACCTGGCCACTTCGGCCGGCACGCTGGCCGACTGGCTGATGGGGTCGAGCACGCGCGCCACCGCCAGGTCGCGCCGCAGCCCGGCTTCGAACGAGGTCGGGGACATGCCTTGCGCGGCCAGCACCTGGCGATAGCGCTCGGGCGAGAAGCGGCCGTTGTCCTGGACCTGCGGAATGGCGGCGATCGTGTTGCGCAGCGTGCCGTCCGATACCGAGAAGCCATTGTCGGCGGCGACCACGGCCAGCAGGCGCTGGTCGATCAGCTGGTTGAGCAATTGCTCGCGCATCGCCGGGGTATCGATCATGGCCGGGTCGAACTGCGAGCCCAGCCGCTGGCGCAGCTGCTCGAGCTGGTTGCGGTGGGCCTGGTCGAACTCGGAGCGGGTGACGGGCTGCCCGGCCACGGTGGCCAGTTCGGGTTCACGATTGATGAAACTGTCGTAACCTTGGACGCCGACCAGCATGAACGACGGCACGATCAAGAGCAGCAGGATGAGTTGCATCCAGCGTCGATGGGTGCGAATTATTTCAAACATGGAACCCCTGTTGCCGCGCTTGCGCGAACCTTCGCCGCGCCAAGCCGCAAGAAAACGCATAAAAAAAGGCGAACCCGATTCGCCTTACTCCGTGCCGGAAACTGTACCGGATCAGCCGCCGGAGTTTACCACCAACAGGCCGGCGAACCACCCCCGCCGTGCACGGAAGAAGGCGGCGTTCGGGGTATGCTTGCAGGCTTGAGCGCGGCTGTGCGCAGCCCCATTTCCCCAAACCGAGCATCATGACCGCACCCCTTCCCGCCTGGCCCTATTCCCCCTATATCGCGCACCGCGGCGGCGGCCGCCTGGCGCCCGAAAACACCCTGGCCGCCATGCGCGTCGGCGCGGCCCACGGATTCACCATGTTCGAATTCGACGTCAAGCTCAGCCGCGACAATGTCGAGGTGTTGCTGCACGACGACGACGTGGACCGCACCAGCAATGGCCACGGCCCGGCGGCGTCCAAGACGTACGCCGAGCTGGCCCAGCTGGACGCCGGCGGCTGGTATTCGCCGCAATACGCGGGCGAGCCCGTCCCTACTTTCTCGGCGGTGGCGCGCTATGCGCTGGCCAACGGCATCGCCTGCAATGTCGAGATCAAGCCCTGCCCGGGCCGCGAAGCCGAGACCGGCGCGGCCGTGGCGCGCGCGGCCGCCGCGCTGTGGCAGGACGCCCAGCCCGCCCCGCTGCTGTCCTCGTTCGCCGAGCCCGCGCTGCACGCGGCCCGCGGCGCCGCCCCGCATCTGCCCCGCGCGCTGCTGGTGGAACGCGTGCCGGCCGACTGGCTCGAACGGCTGCGCAAATACGACTGCATCGCGCTGAACATCAACCAGCGCGACGCCACCCCCGAGCTGATCGACGCCGTGCACCAGGCCGGCTACCGCATCGCCGCCTGGACCGTCAACGACCCCGCCCGCGCCCGGCTGCTGCTGGATTGGGGCATGGACGCCATTTTCACCGACGAGCTGGCCGCGATCCGGCCCGCCGCCTGACGCGGAGCCCTCTTGTTCAGTTACCGACACGCCTTTCACGCCGGCAACCACGCCGACGTCCTCAAGCACGCCATTCTGGTCCACGTGCTGGACTACATGAATCGCAAGGAAGCCCCCTATTGGGTCGTGGACACCCACGCCGGCGCCGGCCTGTACGCGCTCGGCAGCGACTGGGCCAGCAAGAACGCCGAGCATGCCGACGGCGTGGCGCGCCTGTGGGAGCTCTCCGGCCTGCCCCCGCTGCTGTCCGACTATGTGGCCCGCATCCGCGACTACAACACGGACGGCGTCCTGCGCCATTACCCGGGCTCGCCCTGGCTGACCCTGGATGTGCTGCGCGAGCGCGACCGCCTGCGTCTGTTCGAGATGCATCCGAGCGAGTCGGACGTGCTGGTCAGGAACCTGGAGCGGCGCAACGAGCGCACCGCCCTGCGCCAGACCACGGTCTTCGCCGCGGACGGCTTCGAAGGCGTCAAGGCGCTGCTGCCGCCGCCGACGCGCCGCGGCCTGGTGCTCATCGACCCTTCCTACGAGGACAAGCAGGACTACCGGCGCACGCTGACTGCCGTGCGCGAAGGCGTCAAGCGCTTTGCCACCGGCACCTTCGCCGTCTGGTATCCGCTGGTGCAGCGCCGCGAGGCATCGGAGATGGCGCGCCAGCTGGAGCGGCTGCCGGTCAAGAGCTGGCTGCACGCCACGCTGACCGTACGCAAACCCGCCGCCGACGGCTTCGGGCTGCACGGCAGCGGCATGTTCCTGGTGAACCCGCCCTGGACCCTGCACGACGCGCTCAAGCCTGCCATGCCGCTGCTGGCGCGCGAGCTGGCCCAGGACGAGCGGGCCGGTTTCACGCTGCAGTACCGCGAGAACCCCTGATGCGCGGGGCCGCTCAGGCGGCCAGGCGCTGCGGGCGCGCCTGCCCCAGGCGCGCCGCGGCGTCGCGCAAGGCGGTGCGCAAACCTTCTTCCACCACGGGGTGGTAGAACGGCATTTCCAGCATCTGCGCCACCGTCAGCGACTGCTGCGCCGCCCAGGCCAGCAGGTGGCCGATGTGCTCGGCGCTGGGGCCGACCATTTCCGCGCCCAGGAAGCGTCCCGACTCGATATCGGCATAGACGCGCAGCATGCCGCGGTTGCGCAGCATGACCCGCGAACGGCCCTGGTCGCCAAAATCGACTTCGCCTGCCACGAAGGTATCGCTTTCCAGCCGCGCGAACGGCGTGCCCACCAGCGCGATCTGCGGATCGGAGAACACCACGCCCAGTGCCGCCCGGCGCATGCCCGGCGCGACCTCCGGATAGCGCGCGGCGTTCTCGCCGGCGATGCGCCCTTCATCGGCCGCTTCGTGCAGCAAGGGTGCGTCGGCGTTGGCGTCGCCGGCGATGAACACCGGCGCCTGGCCCGCCTGCATGGTGTGGCGGTCGAAATGCGGCACGCCGCGCGCATCGAGCGCCAGGCTGGTGTTGTGCAGATCGAGCCCATCGACATTGGGACGCCGGCCGGTCGCCACCAGAGCGTAGTCGAAGCGCTCGGTGCGCTCGGTATTGTCCAGCGCCACGTAACGCACTTCGACCTCGTCGCCGATGCGCTTGGTTTCCAGCACACGCGCGTCCGGATCCAGGTAGAACTCCTCCTGGAAGGCCTTGCGGGCGCTCTGGCGCACGCGCGGGTCGGTGATGCCGCCCAGGCTGCCGCTCACGCCGAACACGCGCACCTGCACGCCCAGGCGCGCCAGCGCCTGGCCCAGTTCCAGCCCGATCACGCCGGGCCCGAACACCGCCACGCGCGCCGGCAGCGCGTCCCAGGCGAATACGTCGTCGTTGACCACCAGGCGGTCGCCCAGGGCCAGGAACGGCGGGGGCACCGCGGGCCGCGAGCCGCTGGCGATGACCACGCTGCCGGCGCGCACCTCGGTATGCCCGTCCACGCGCAACACCGTGTCCTCGACAAAGCGCGCCATGCCGCGCAGCTTGTCCTCGGCCGGGATGTTCTCCACCCCCTCCAGCACGAAACCGACGAAGCGGTCGCGCTCGGCCTTGACACGCGCCATCACCTGCGCGCCGTCGATCCGCACCGCGCCATCGATGTGCACACCGAAGGGGCCGCCGTGGCCCGCCGCATGGGCCGCCTCGGCGGCCGCGATCAACAGCTTGGACGGCATGCAGCCCACGCGCGCGCAAGTCGTGCCGTACTGGCCGCCTTCGATCAGCAAGGCGCGCTTGCCGGCGGCGCGCGCGGCGCGATAGGCCGCCAGGCCGGCCGTGCCGGCACCTATGATGGCCACGTCAGTATGCAAGGTTTTCATCGATTATCCTCATGAGTGCGGGCGAGCCGCCCAGGCGGCGCGCGGACAGGCAGACGCGCTGGCCGCCGCAAGGCGGCCAGCGTCGGCATGAAGGGAGGGGAAAGCCGGCGGCAGCGCCGCCGGCCAGGCATCAGGCCAGGTAGGCCTTGAGGGCGTCGAAACCGCCGATCAGCTTGCCATTGATGAACACCTGGGGCGCGGTATCGCCACCCGAGACGGCGCCGATCACACGGCCGCGCACCTTGTTGTCGAGCGGGATCTCGATCGGATCGAAGCCCTTGCCCTTGAGCAGGGCCTTGGCATCGACGCAGAACGGGCAGCCCGGCTTCGAGAACACCACGACCTGGTCGGGCTTCCTGGCCTGCGGCGCGATGTAGGCGAGCATCGTGTCGGCGTCCGAGACTTCGAACGGATCGCCTTCCTTCTCGGGCTCGATGAACATCTTCTCGACCACGCCGTCCTTGACCAGCATGGCATAACGCCAGCTGCGCTTGCCGAAGCCCAGGTCCCTCTTGTCGACCAGCATGCCCATGCCCTCGGTGAAGTCGCCGTTGCCGTCGGGCAGCAGCGTCACATTGTCGGATTCCTGGTCTTTGGCCCACTCGTTCATGACGAAGGTGTCGTTGACGGAAACGCAGACAATGCTGTCGACGCCGGCGGCGAAGAAGGCGGGAGCCAGCTCGTTGTAGCGCGGCAGGTGCGTGGACGAGCAGGTCGGCGTGAAGGCGCCGGGCAGCGAGAACACCACGACGGTCTTGTTCTTGAACACGTCATCGGTCGTCACCTGTTTCCAGGCATTGTTTTCACGGACGGGAAACGTCACGCTCGGTACACGTTGGCCTTCGCGATTCTGCAGCATTCATATCTCCTTGGATCGGGTTTGCGGCTTTCTGTGGAACAACCACCATGAAGACATGATAAGCGTTAACTATCAATTAATCAAATTTAATAAATCTAATTAATTGATAGCTTAAAACAATCGACTTATAAATTTTGATTAAACCGTTTGCGCATCGTAGCCGGCGGCGCGGATCGCCTGGGCGACCGGCTCGGCCGCCGCCGCGCCTTCCACCGTCACGCGGCGCGCCGCCAGGTCGATCCGGACCAGCGCCTGGGGCATGGCCTGCTGCACCGCCTGCGTGATGCTCTTGACGCAATGGCCGCAGGTCATGTCGGGAACGTGAAAGGCGATAGTCATGGTTTTCTCCTGGATGGGGCCGGCCTGGCGCCGGCGGACAGCGTCCGGCTTCGAACGTTACGGAGAGCTTAAACCTTCCCATGATGTTAAGGTCAAGCGTAGAATGGAAGCGACGCCTTCCATGCGGGAAGGCGCGCAACCGGCCAGCCGTCGGCGGCCAAGGACACCGCCCATGAATATCGGAGACGCCGCCCAGGCCTCGGGCATTTCGGCCAAGATGATCCGCTACTACGAAAGCATCGGACTGATCGGCCCTGCCGCGCGAACCGAATCCGGCTATCGCGTCTATGGCGATGCCGAGCTGCATACGCTGCGCTTCGTGCGTCGCGCACGCGACCTCGGTTTCTCGGTCGAGCAGATGAACGAACTGCTGGCGCTGTGGCGCGACCGCAGCCGCGCCAGCGCCGACGTCAAGCGCATCGCCCTGGAACATGTCGCCACCCTGGAACGCAAGGCGGACGAATTGCGCCAGATGGCCGACACGCTGAAGCACCTGGCGCACCATTGCCATGGCGACACACGGCCCGACTGCCCGATCATCGAAGAACTGAGCAGCACCGGGCAGCGCTGAACGCCGCTGCCCGCGGAACCGCCTCAGGCGGCGGCCGCCTCGGCCAGGCGCTCGGCCTGCTCGCGCGCCTTCTGCCGCGCCTGTTCCTGCGCGTGCAGCACCGCCGCCTCGTCGAGCGACTCGAACACCGCGATCGACTCGACGTGGCCGGTGTGCGGGAACATGTTGATGACGCCGGCGCTGCGCAGCGCATAGCCGCCTTCGTGCACCATGATGGCGGCGTCGCGCGCCAGGGTGGCCGGGTTACAGGAGACGTACACGATGCGGCGCGGCCGCTCGCCCGGGGCCAGCAGCGACAGCGCCTGCGCAACAGCCTGCGCGCCTTCCCGCGGCGGGTCGATCAGCATGCGGTCGAAGTAGCCCAGCCCGCGCAGCCATTGCACATCGACCTCGAACAGGTTGAGCGTGGCGAAGCTGGTACGCGCGGCCAGTCCATGGCGCGCCGCCGCCTCGTGCGCGCGGTCGGTCAGCGCCTTGCTGCCTTCCACGCCCACCGCCTCGCGCCCCTGGGTGGCCAGGGGCAGCGTGAAATTGCCCAGGCCGCAGAACAGGTCCGCCACGCGGTCGTGCGGCTGCACATCCAGCAGCTTCAGGGCGCGCGACACCATGGCGCGGTTGATGGCGTGGTTGACCTGGGTGAAGTCCGTCGGCCTGTAAGGCATGCGCAGCCCGAACTCCGGCAGGGTATAGGCAAGCGCGTCGGCATGCTCGCGCTCCAGCGGATGCACGGTATCCGGGCCCTTGGACTGCAGCCACCACTGCACCCCGTGCTCGGCGGCAAACGCGCGCAGCACGGCGATATCGCCATCGGTCAGCGGCAGCAGGTGGCGCAACACCAGCACGATCGTCTCGTCGCCCAGCGCGACCTCGATCTGGGGCATGCGGTCCGGCGCCGACATCGCCGCGATCATGGCGCGCAGGGGCAGCAGCAGGCGGCTGACCGCGGGCGGCAGCACATGGCATTCGCGCATGTCGGCCACGTAGCTGCTCTTGCGTTCATGAAAGCCCACCAGCACCCCGCCCTTCTTGGGCACGACGCGCACCGACAGGCGGGCGCGATAGCGGTAGCCCCAGGTGGGCCCATGCAGCGGCGGCAGGATGCGGGCCGGCTTGAGCTTGCCCACGTGCCAGAAGGTGTCTTCGAGCGCGCGCTGCTTGATGGCGACCTGGGCCGCGGGCGCCAGGTGCTGCATGGCGCAGCCGCCGCAAACGCCGAAATGCGGGCAGCGCGGCACCGCGCGCTGCGAGGACGGCCGCAGGATCTCCTCGACCTTGGCAATCTCGTAGGACGGCTTGCGGCGCACCGTCTGCGCCGTGACCCGCTCGCCGGGCAAGGCGCCTTCCACGAACAGCACCTTGCCGTCACGGTGGGCTATTCCCCGGGCCTCGAGGTCCAGGGATTCAATATTCAAAACGTCGACCATCTCGCACAGTCCAGATACACAGGCAGGCCGGCATTGTAAAAGAGCGCGGGCCATGCCGGAAACGGCTGTCCGGACGGACGTCCGGGTCCCGGGCGGGCCGGACGTCCCGGGCGGCGCCTCAGAAGGTCCGCGCCACCGAAAACACCGCTCCCAGCCTGCCCGAAGGGTGCCCGTTCTTGGTGGGCAGCCAGTTGTCGCGGCTCGCGCCCACGGCGGCCAGGCCCAGCACCCAGCCGCTCAGGTCCTTGGTCACGCCCAGCTTGTAATCCACGTAGTGGCCCAGCGCGTCGCCGTCCATGTCCTGGGCCTTTTTCAGCTTCTGGTAGCCCAGGTGGCCGACCAGCCCCCAGCCATCGCCCAGGTCGAACGTCGCCGTGCCGTCCAGGTACCAGGTGCCCTTGGTGTCGGGCGTGCTGAAGAAGTCGCCGGGCGTGTACGAGTACTTCAGCGAGTAGTTCGCATAGCTCACGCCCAGGTACAGATCGGTGTTGTTGTAGTTGCCGCCCTTGGGCGAACTGGAGCCCGGGTAGTAGTAGTGCAGCACGCCCACGTCCAGGCCGACGCCGCCGCCGACCTCGCCCTTCCAGCCGCCGTAGAAGTCCATTTCGAGATTGCCGTCGGTGAAGACGAAGTCAGAAACGTTCGAGTTCCAGTTGCCCAGGTAGAGGCCGGAAGTGTGGTTCAGGTCGAACCCCAGCTGGATGGCGGGCCGGAAATCGGTCTGCGAATAACCCCGGAAACGGTAGTCGCTGACCATGGCGGCGTTGCCGCTCAGCGAGAATCCCGCCCCCAGGTCGGTCGGCTCGGCGCGCGCGCCCGCGGCGGCGCAGACGGCCAGTACCAGGGGCAAGGCGAACAAGGGCTTTTTCATGATGTGCGGTTCCTGATCGATTGGAATAAGGACGCGGCATGCAGCCGTCCTCCCAGCCGCCGGGCAAGTCCCCTCCCCTGGCGGCTTACCGCAGGAAAAGCACATTCCATGCCAGCCCCTCCGCGCCGGCATGGCGCGCGCGCAGGGTGGCGCGCCGCACCGCCGCGGTGCACGCCGCGACCCGGCGTCGCCTTGTTTCGGCGCACGGCGCGCCAGGCTGGCCCGCGCGCCCACGCAAACGCCCCGGGGCTTTGCAGCCCCGGGGCGTCATCCCTGCGGGTTGGCGCGGGTCAGTTCGCCGTGGCGGCGCCGGCCGGCGCGGCGGACTGGCCGCCTTCGGCGTGCCGCTTCTGCATGCGTTCCTGCATGCGGGCGTGGCGCTCGCTCATGCGGGCCTGGTTGGCCTTGGCGATCTCGGTGACTTGGCCACGCTGGGCCTCGTTCAGGCTGTCCCAGACCGCCAGCCATTTGTCGCGCACCTGGGTGGCCTGGGTGCGGAACTGCTCATGCCGCTTGTCCGACTCGGCCAACAGCGCGCGCGGATCCAGCTTGCCGGCGTCGAGTTGCGCTTTCAGCGCGTCTCGGCCCGTGGCGCCGGCGTCGCGGCGGCTCTTGTGCATGTCGCGTTGCGCCTGGCGGGCCTGGTCGACCAGCCCCTGCTGCTGCGCGTCCAGCTTGAGCGACTCGATCTGCGCCTTGGACAGCGGGCCGACGCCCGGCAGCCAGACGCCGTCGCGCATCATCTTCTTGTGGTGGTGCCGGCCCTGCTCCTTCATATGGCCGGCCGCGGGGCCTTCCTGGGTGGCCGCAAGGGCGGGAGCCGCCACGACGCCCGCCGAAAGCGCCAGGGTCAGGCCTGCCAGAGTGGAACGGATAGCGTGTCGGGACATGGTGATCTCCTGAAAGGTTGAAACGCGCTGCCATTGTGCGGGCGGCGCGGTTTCAGCCGGGTTTCGCCCCCGGCCCATCTGTTTCAGTCGATTGCCGACGCGCCTTACGCCTCGTCCCAGGCCGCCAGGTATTCCTTCCAGTGCGGCGCGTCGCTGGCCGCGAGCGTGTCGCGCACCAGCGCGATCTCGGCGTCATAGGCGACGCGGTCGAGCTCGCCGCGCAGGAAGCGGAAGCGGCAATACACCAGCCAGGTATTGACCACGTCGGTCTCGCAGTAGGCGCGCACTTCGTCGGCCTTGCCCTGGTTCCAGGCTTCCCAGACCTTGCTGCCGTCCATGCCCAGCTTGCCGGGAAAGCCGCACAGCTTGGCCAGTTCGTCCAGCGGCGCATTGGCGCGGCCGTTGTACTTGGCCAGCAAGTCCATCAGGTCGATGTGGCGGTTGTGATAGCGGCTGATGTAGTTGTTGAACTTGAAGTCGCGGTCTTCGTCGCCCATGTCCCAATAGCGCGGCGCCGGCACGCCATGGATCAGGCTGCGGTAGTGCAGCACCGGCAAGTCGAAGCCGGACCCGTTCCAACTGACCAGTCGCGGCGTGTAGCGCTCGATGGTCTTGAAAAAGCCCGACAGCAGCGTCGCCTCGGGGTCGTCGGGCTGGCCCAGCGTCTTGACGCGGAAGCCCTGGTCGTCGCGGAACACGCATCCGACCACCGCGACCTGGTGCAGGTGCAGGGGCAGGAAGTCGTGCCCCACCGCTTCGCGGCGCGCGGCGAAGGCGCGCTCGACCACTTCCAGGTCGGACACCTCGCCGCCCCATTCGTTGAGCCGGCGCAGGCCGGCCACGTCGGGGATGGTCTCCAGGTCGAAAACGAGCGTGGGCGTCATCGCGGCGGCAGGTACTGCATGGGGTCGACCGGCGTGCCCTGGCGACGGATCTCGAAATGCAGGCGCGGCGACGTGGTGTCGGTCTGGCCGATTTCGGCGATCTTGGCGCCGCGCTTGACGTTCTGGCCGGTCTTGACCAGCAGCGCACGGTTGTGCGCGTAGGCCGTGATGAAGCCGTTCTGGTGGTTGATGATGATCAGGTTGCCCAGGCCGCGCACGCCATTGCCGCTGTACATCACCTTGCCATCGGCCGCCGCGATCACCGGGTCGCCCAGCGAGCCGGCCAGGTCGATGCCCTTGGTGTTGCTGTTGAAGGTCTGCAGGATGGCGCCATTGGCCGGCCAGCCCCAGTTGATGACGGCGGCGTCGGCCGCGCGCGCGGGCTTGGGATCGGGCACCGTCGCCGCGGGCGGTGTGGTGGCCCCGCCGGTTTCCCCGCCGGCGCCGGCTTCCATGCCGCCGGCCGGCGTTTCGGTGGTTCCCTGGTCCAGCGGCTTGGGCTGCGGCTTGGTGGAGGTCACCGGCGTGGTCTGCGCGCCGCCGGCGCCCGAGCTCGACAGGCGCAGCACCTGGCCGACACTGATCTGGTTGGGATCGGTGAGGTTGTTCCAGCGCTTGAGGTTCTCGATATCGACGTTGTTGGCGCGCGCGATCTTGTAGAGCGTATCGCCAGGCTTGACGACATAGCTGCCGTCGGTCGGGCCGGAGGCGCCCGGCTGCCCGGCGAGGTCCACCACGGGCGCACGCGGCCCCTTGGAAGCGCAGCCGGCCAGCAAGACGATGGCCAGCATGCCCGCCCAGAGAACCGGGCGGGAAGCGGCGGCGGCGGATGCGCCTGCCACGGATTGGGATTCGGTCAGTTGCAACTGCCCGTTGAGCATACGATTCTCCTGTTTGCTCAAGATTGTATTCCGGCCCTGAGGGGCACAAAACGTACAGCTTCGAGTTCTTTTCGGTTCCAGGCGGTGGCCCCGGTGCGTTCGATCAGCACCAGCCGCTGGTGGGTGGACCCCTCGGGCGCGATCAGCCGCCCGCCCGGCGCGAGCTGGTCCAGCAAGGCCTGCGGAATGGCCAGGCCCGCCGCAGCCACAACAATAGCATCGAACGGCGCCACGCCGGGCACGCCCAGCATGCCGTCCCCATGGATCAGGCGCACCCGGGTAGCCAGGCGCAGCGCCCGCAGATGGCCGCGCGCCAGCTCGTACAGGCCGCGGATGCGCTCGATGGCGTGCACCTCGCGCACGATCTGGGCCAGTACCGCCGCCTGGTAGCCGCAGCCGGCGCCGACCTCGAGGACCCGGGCCGGGGCGCGGTCCTCGCAGACGGCGGCGATCATGCGCGCCACCACCCACGGCTGCGAAATGGTCTGCGAGTGCCCGATGGGCAGCGCCGCGTCTTCGTAGGCGCGGCTGGCCAGCGCTTCGTCGACGAACAGATGGCGCGGCACCGCCGCCATGGCGTTGAGCACCCGCTCGTCGACGATGCCCTGCGTACGCAGCCGCTGCACCATGGCCTGGCGCAGCCGGTCGGAGTTCAGGCCCAGGTTGCCGCTGGCCAGCGGCGCTGGCTGCGCGGGCGCGCGCGGCAAGGCGCCGGCCGAAATGCGGGTGTTGCTGTTGGCCGGCGTGATGCCGGGCGCGAGGCGGCCCGGCGGGTCTACGCGTTTACGCATAGCGGCTCCGCCCAGTTGCGCACGTCGTCGAGCTGACTGTGCTGGGTCAGGTCCAGGCGCAGCGGCGTCACCGAAACCTGTCCCTGCGCCGTGGCGTGGAAGTCCGTTCCCGGCGTGGCGTCGGCGGCCAGGCCGACCGGGCCTATCCAGTACACCGTGTCGCCATAGGGCGTGGTGGTGCGCACCACCGGCTCGGAAGGATGGCGCTTGCCCAGCCGCGTGACGGCGTAGCCTTTCATGTCCTCGTAGCGGCGATTGGGGATATTGACGTTGAGCAGGACCGGCGCGACCAGCGGCTGCGCGATCTGGCGCTCGACCACCTGGCGGGCGGCGCGCGCGGCCGATTCGATGTGCTGCCAGCCTTTCTCGATCAGCGAGAAGGCGATCGAGGGAATGCCGAACAGATAGCCCTCGCTGGCCGCGGCCACCGTGCCGGAATAAAGCGTGTCGTCGCCCATGTTGGCGCCGTTGTTGATGCCGGACACCACCAGGTCGGGGCGCGCATCCATCAGGCCGGTCAACGCGACGTGCACGCAATCGGACGGCGTGCCATTGACGTAGATGAAGCCGTTGGCCGCGGTGCGCACCGTCAGCGGCCGGTTCAGGGTCAGGGAATTCGAAGCGCCGCTGTGATTCGTCTCCGGCGCGACCACGGTCAGTTCGCCCAGCCCGGATAGCGCCTCGACCAGCGCCTCCAGCCCGGGAGCGTTGTAACCATCGTCGTTTGAAACCAGAATACGCATCAATCTTCCTGAATCGTGGGGATCGCCACAAACCGCGACCGATTGTACCGTCATGAAGCGGCATCATCGCGTCGGAATCGCCGCGCGATGTAGAATCCGCAGCCAAACGACGCAACCGTAACGGAATGCCTGCCACCATGGTCCTGACCGCCCCTTCGCTCCTGTCCAGTTCGGCACTGATCGTCCTGGCCTATCTGATCGGCTCCATCCCCTTTGCCGTGGTGGTCAGCAAGCTGATGGGCCTGCAGGATCCGCGCAGTTACGGCTCCGGCAACCCGGGCGCCACCAATGTGCTGCGCACCGGCAACAAGATGGCCGCCGCGCTGACCCTGCTGGGCGACGCGGCCAAGGGCTGGTTCGCGCTGTGGCTGGCCCGCGCGCTGGTCCCCGAGCTCTCCTGGGGCGCCTATGCGCTGGTGGCGCTGGCGGTGTTCCTGGGCCACCTCTACCCCTTGTTCCTGCGCTTCAAGGGCGGCAAGGGCGTCGCCACTGCCCTGGGCGTCCTGATGGCGATCGAGCCGTGGCTGGCCGTGGCCACCATCGCGACCTGGCTGATCGTGGCCGTGTTCTCCCGCTATTCGTCCCTGGCGGCCCTGGTTGCCGCATTTTTCGCGCCCGTCTACTACGTATTCGGCTCGGGCGCCGCCTGGCATGCGCGGCTCGAAGTCGGCCTGGCCATCGCCGTGATCAGCGCCCTGCTGTTCTACCGCCACCGCGCCAACATCGCGCGGCTGCTCAAGGGCACCGAAAGCCGCATCGGGAAGAAGAAGTAACCCACTCGGGAGCCTGTCCCGGCGCGGACAGGCTCCTGCCGACCGCCGGCCCGCATGGGCAGCGACACCTGCGGCAAGGGCGCCAGCCCCCGCCGGGCCAGGCACCCCGCCAGCCTAACCGGCCTGGATCTCGGCCAGGTCCCAGCGCGGCCGCACCGTGAAGGCATGGTCGCCCTCGCGCAGGTCGGCCAGCCCGGCCTTGACCCGCTCGGCCGCCGCGAACGCGATCATGGCGCCATTGTCCGTGCATAGCGACAGCGGCGGAAAATAGGCTTCGGCCCGCAGGGGCTTGAGGGCGCGCGCCAGGTGCGCGCGCAGCAGCGCGTTGGCGCCCACCCCGCCGGCCACCACCAGGCGGCGCAGGCCCGTCTGCTTCAAGGCGCGGATGGCCTTGGCCGCCAGCACCTCGACGATGGCGGCCTGCGTTGCCGCCGCCAGGTCGGCGCGATCCTGCTCGCCCAGTTCGCCGCCGTCGCGCGTGGCCGCCTTCACACGGGTAAGCACCGCGGTCTTCAACCCGCTGAAGCTGAAATCCAGGTCGCCGCTGTGCAGCATGGGGCGCGGCAGGTCGTAGCGGCTGGCGTCGCCCTGCTCGGCCATGCGCGCCAGCGCGGGCCCCCCCGGATAGCCCAGGCCCATCAGCTTGGCCGATTTGTCGAAAGCCTCGCCGGCGGCGTCGTCCAGCGTCTCGCCCAGCAATTCATAGCGGCCCACGCCGTCGACCCGCATCAACTGGGTATGCCCGCCCGAGACCAGCAGGGCCACGAACGGAAACTCGGGGCGCGGCTCGGCCAGCAACGGCGACAGCAGATGCCCTTCCAGGTGATGGATGCCGATGGCCGGCAGCGCGCGCGACCAGGCCAGCGCCTGGGCCACGCTGGCGCCCACCAGCAAGGCGCCGGCCAGGCCCGGGCCGGCGGTGTAGGCCACCGCGCCCACGTCGTCCAGGGTCAGGCCCGCCTCGGCCAGCACCTGGCGGGTCAGCGGCACGACGCGCCGGATGTGGTCGCGCGAGGCGAGTTCGGGCACCACGCCACCATATTCCTGGTGCATGGCGATCTGGGTATGCAGGGCGTGCGCAAGCAGGCCGCGCTCGGTGCAGACTGCGGCCACGCCGGTTTCGTCGCACGAGCTTTCAAAGCCGAGAATGATCATGGGCGCAGAGTTTACAACCAGGGTCCGCGGGCCCTGGTGCGAAAATACGGGTTTTGCGCTTACATTATCGCCTGCGCAGCAGGCGGCGCCGGCGCAAACACAACAACCGCTCTCAAACCCCCGGGGACTTCCATGCTGGAGAAGCTATTCCAACTGCGTGACCATGCCACGACCGTACGCACGGAGATCGTGGCCGGGCTGACGACATTCCTCACGATGTCGTACATCATCTTCCTGAACCCCGACATCCTGTCGAGCACCGGCATGGATCGCAATGCCGTGTTCGTGGCGACCTGCCTGGCCGCCGCGCTGGGTTCGCTGATCATGGCGCTGGTGGCCAACTGGCCGATCGGCATGGCGCCGGGCATGGGCCTGAACGCGTTCTTCGCGTTCACGGTGGTCAAGACCATGGGCTACACCTGGGAGCAGGCGCTGGGCGCCGTGTTCATCTCGGGCATCATCTTCCTGTTCCTGACCATCTCGGGCATCCGCGCCTGGCTCATCCGCGGCATCCCGCATTCGCTGCGCAGCGCCATCGCCGCGGGGATCGGGCTGTTCCTGGCCATCATCGCGCTGTCCAACGCCAACATCGTCGTCGCGCACCCCGCCACCAAGGTGACGCTGGGCGACCTGCGCGAGCCCGGCCCGCTGTTCGCCATCCTGGGCTTTTTCATCATCGCGGCGCTGGACGCGCTGCGCGTGCGCGGCGCCATCCTGATCGGCATCCTGTCGGTGACCGTGCTGTCCATGCTGCTGGGCTACAACCAGTTCAACGGCATCTTCTCCTCGCCGCCCAGCCTGGCGCCGACGTTCATGCAGCTGGACATCCTGGGCGCCCTGCACACGGGCTTCGTGCATGTGATCCTGGTGTTCGTGCTGGTCGAGGTGTTCGACGCCACCGGCACGCTGATGGGCATCGCCAAGCGCGCCGGCCTGGTGCCGGAAGACCGCCCCAACCGCCTGGGACGCGCGCTGTTCGCCGACAGCACCGCCATCGTGGCGGGCTCGATGCTGGGCACCAGCAGCACCACCGCCTACGTGGAAAGCGCCTCGGGCGTGCAGGCGGGCGGCCGCACCGGCCTGACGGCGCTGGTCGTGGCGCTGCTGTTCCTGGCCGCGCTGTTCATCGCGCCGCTGGCCGGCTCGGTGCCCGCCTACGCCACCGCGCCGGCGCTGCTGTACGTCGCCGGCCTGATGATGCGCGAGCTGATCGACATCGACTGGAACGACGTGTCCGAGGCCACGCCGGCCGCGCTGACCGCGCTGGTCATGCCGTTCACCTACTCCATCGCCAACGGCCTGGCCTTCGGTTTCATCAGCTACGTGGTGCTCAAGACCTGCACCGGCCGCATCCGCGAAGTGCACCCGGCCACCTGGCTGGTGGCGATCCTGTTCATCGTCCGCTACGCCTTCTTCCCCGAATAAGGCAGGACCGCGCCTCGTCCCGCAAGCAGGCCGCCTCGGGCGGCCTGCCTGTTTTCGAGGCCGTCAATCGCCGCGATACAGCGAGGCTATCGACCCGATGGCGCCCAAGGTTGTTCGGGTGCGCGGTTGAAATCGCCGATACACTCTCCATATATTCCTGACCCGTCGGGCGCGCCGCGCCGCGACACAACCGGAGCACCCGCATGAGTGTATTGGCCAGCGTGCCGTTCTCGGTCCTCGACCTTGCCCCCATCGTGCAGGGCGGCACGGCCGCGCAGGCGTTTCGCAACACCGTCGACCTGGCGCGCCACGTCGAAGGCTGGGGCTATCGCCGTTTCTGGCTGGCCGAGCACCACAACATCACCGGCGTGGCCAGCAGCGCCACGGCGGTGCTGATCGGCCACGTCGCCGCGCACACCAGCACGCTGCGGGTGGGCTCGGGCGGCGTGATGCTGCCCAACCACGCGCCGCTCATCATCGCCGAGCAGTTCGGCACCCTGGAGAGCCTGTTCCCCGGCCGCATCGACCTGGGCCTGGGCCGCGCGCCCGGCAGCGACGGAGCCACCCAGCAAGCGCTGCGGCGCGGGCCGCGCAGCGGCCTGGACTTCCCCGAACTGCTGCACGAGCTGCGCGCGTACCTGGCGCCGGCGCGGCCGGGCCAGCCGGTGCGCGCGATTCCCGGCGCCGGCACCGACGTGCCCATCTGGCTGCTGGGCTCGAGCGATTTCAGCGCGCGGCTGGCCGCCGAGCTGGGCCTGCCCTTCTCGTTCGCGGGACATTTCTCGCCCGAGGGCATGGCCGCCATGCGCCTGTATCGGCAACTGTTCAAGCCGTCGGAGACGCTGGCGCGTCCCCATGCCATGATAGGCGTGCCGGTGGTGGCGGCCGACACCGACGAACAGGCACGATTCCTGTCCACCACCCAGCAATTGAAGTTCCTGTCCCTGATCCGCGGCAACCGCCTGCCGCTGCAGCCGCCGGTGGAAAGCATGGACGGCGTATGGAACGAGTGGGAACGCTCGGCGGTCCAACAAAGACTGGGCGCGGCCATCGTGGGCGGCCCCGATACGGTCAAGCGCGAACTGGAAACCCTGGTCGCGCAGACCCAGGCCGACGAGGTCATGATCGTTTCCGATTTTTACGACTTTTCCGATCGGTTGCGTTCGTACGAGATCGTCGCCTCGCTCAAGCAGGACGCAGGCGTATCGACCCGCACCGCGAACGCCTGACCGGCACGGCGCGGGATCGCGCCACGCGTTTCGCCCACCGACCACGGACGGAACATCCACCGCGCGGCCCCGGCCGCGCCAACCGGGCCCACCGGCCCCAGACGCCACCCCACGCGGGCGGCAAGGACGACACGCATGAGCATCGTTGAACTGACCAAGGACACCTTCCAGGACGCCATCACGCCCGACGGCACCCTGATCATCGACTTCTGGGCCCCCTGGTGTGGCCCCTGCCGCGGCTTCGCCCCCGTGTTCGAGCAGGCCGCCGAGCAGCACCCCGACGTGACCTTCGCCAAGGTCAATACCGACGTCGAACAGGAACTGGCCGGCGCGCTGGGCATCCGCTCGATCCCGACCCTGATGGTGTTTCGCGAGAAAGTCCTGCTGTTTTCGCAACCCGGCGCCCTGTCGGCCGGCCAGCTCGGCGAACTGCTGACCAAGGTCAAGGAAGTCGACATGGCCGAGGTGCATCGCGATATCGCGCAAGCGCGCGAAAACGGCGAAGGCGAACAGGCCTGAGGCCGCGGCGGGCCCGGTTCAGGCCTGCACGTCCCAGCCGCCGCGCCCGCGGGTGATGTTGGCGAATGTGCGCGCGAGCTCTTCGAGCGCGGCGCGCGGGACTTCCAGTTCCAGTTGCGCGCCGTCGGCGTCGAAGGTTTCGCTGCGCACGCTGGCGCCCGCCTGCGCCAGCCGCGCCTGCAGCAGCGGCAGTTCGGCAAAGCCGCAGCGGCAGCGCACCGTCGCCAGCGCGATGACCGGCAGGCGCTCGCCGGCGCGCAGGCAGTTGGCGGCGCAGCCGCCATAGGCGCGCACCAGGCCGCCTGCGCCCAGCTTGATGCCGCCGAACCAGCGCACCACCAGCACCGCCACGCGGTCCAGGCCCTGCCCGTCTATGGCCTGCAGAATGGGCCGCCCGGCGGTGCCGCCCGGCTCGCCGTCGTCATTGAAGCGGTATTCGTTGCCGATGCGGTAGGCCCAGCAATTGTGCGTGGCCGCCGGATCGCTGTGCGCGGCAAAATGCGCCATGGCCTCGGCGATCGTGCCCACGGGCGCGGCATAGGCGGCAAAGCGGCTTTTCTTGATTTCTTCCTGGTGGCGGCAGGCGGCGGCAAGCGTGTGCATCATACGGCGCCATTGTACGTGGCGGCGCCGTGCGCGCCGCTTAGCCGTGGCAGTCGGGCACTTCCTGGTCCAGGTACACGTCGAAGGCCACGTCGCGGGCCCATTTGGCCGTCATGGCCGTCCAGGCGCCATCGCGGCGCCAGGCCTGCATCTGCGCGGCCAGCCAGGCCGCGTCGCCGGGCGCGGCCAGCCATACCAATTCGGCGCGCGGGCCTTGCGGCGCCAGGGTGGCCGAGAATTTCTTCCATTCGGGAAACTTCATCAGCGGCGCCCACACCGCGTCGTCGATCAACGCCAGGTCGCAGGCGCCTTCGCGCACCGCCACCAGCGCATCGGACGGCGCGCGATAGGTGCGCACGGTCGCGCCGTGGCGCTGCGCCAGCGCCTGCGCTGCTTGCGCGGCGTCGGCCATGCACACGCTGTGCCCGGCCACGTCCTGCCAGCGCCGCAGCGCGGTATCGCCGCGGATGACGGCCTTGGGCGCGGTGGCGTAGCCGGTCCCGACCACGGCCATGCCGGGCGCCTGCGCGGCCAGCGGCGCGCCGTCGCGCCGATCGGCCAGCACCAGATCCACCGCGCCCGACGCGAGCTGTTCGGCCGCGTCGCCAGCCGCCAGGCGGCGCAACTGCAGCGGCAGACCCAGTTGCAGGGCCAGCCGTTCGGCCGCCACGCCATCCAGGCGCTCGGGCGTGCGCACCTTCGCGCCGGCCAGCGGCGCATCCGCCAGGAACGGCACGCCAACCACCAGCACGCCGCGCGCGCGCGCCGCGGCCAGCGGGTCGGCAGCGGCGCCCGGCCGCGCGGCAGCGCCGGGCAGTCCGGGCAACGCCACGGCCAGCAGCGCGGCCAGGCACGAACGGGGAAAACGGGAAGAAAACGGCGCGATCATGGCGATGAAGGCGCGGGCGCGGGGCCCGCGCGCGGTTCAGACGTATTGGTAGCGCAGCAGGCGGTGCTTGAGGTTTTCCAGCACGAACTGGTCGATCAGCGCGGCCAGCACGGCGATGACCAGGATGTTGGTCATCACGCCGGTCATGTCGGCGATCTCGCCCGAGTAGGCCAGCGAACGGCCCAGCCCCTTGCCGAAGCCGATCAGCATCTCGGCCGAGATGAGCGCGCGCCAGGCATTGCCGAAGGCCAGTTGCGCGCCGGTGATCAGTTCGGGCATGACCGCGGGCAGGTAGACGCGCTTGACCAGGCCCCAGCGCGTCGCGCCCATCACGCGGGCGGCCGAGACGTGCACGCGCTGCACGGACTCGGTCGCGTTCATGACGCTCAACGCCGCCGGAAAGAACGCCGACAGCGCCACCACCACGATGATGGGCGTGTTGCCGAAGCCCATCACGATGAGGAACAGCGGCACCCAGGCGATCGAGGGAATCGATTGCAGGATGACGATGGCGCTGCGCAGCACTTCGCGGAAGAAGAACAGCACGGCGGCGACCAGGCCGAAGCCAATGCCGGCGGCCAGCGCCAGACCGTAGCCGGCGCCCAGGCGCCCCAGCGTGCCCAGCAGGCTCTGGTGGAACGAAGCCTGACCCAGGTCCTCGACCAGGCGCTGCGCCACGGTGGGCACGCCCGGCATCAGGAAATCAGGCAGGACCCAGGCCGCCGCTTGCCACAGCGCCAGGATGAACAGCACGCCAAGCACCCCGGCGAGGTGCTTGCGTGCGCCGGTTACACGGGTGGAGGAGCTCAAAGCTTACGCGCCTCTTGCCAGGACAGGTCGACGATGCTCGACACGTCGTACGGCTTGCCGTCGCGCGTCTTGAGCGAACCCTGGGCCTGCAGGATGTCGGCGATCTCCTGCATGCGGTTGGTGTCCTTGTCGGTCAGCTTGGGCGTGAACACCTGCGTGCTGATGGCCTCGGAAATCACCGTCTCGCGCGGCAGTTCGCCACGGGTCAGGGTCTTGAGGGTGGGTTCGGCGATGAAATAGGAAGCGATCAGGCGCGACGCCTCGGCCGGCTTGTTCTGCAGCAGCTCGATGGCCTCCTTCTGGGCGTCGAGCGCCTTCCAGACGTCGTCCTTGCGCTTGGCCAGCACGTCGCCGGAGGTGATCACCACCATGCAGGGGAACGGCCAGGCCTGCCCCACTTCGTAGATCTGCTTGACCGGCGCCACCAGCTGGGCGATGCGGTCGTACGGTTCGAACAGGAACGCGGCGTCCACGCGCTTGCCGACCAGCGACTGCACCGCGACAGCGGGACTGACGCCCATGACATTGACGTCGTCGGCGCCCAGCTTGCCTTCCTTGAGCACCACGCCCTTGAGCACCACGTCGGCGGTGCTGCCTTCGGCTTGCGAAGCCAGGGTCTTGCCCTTCAGGCCGGCGATATCCTTGATGCCGGAATCATCGCGCACCAGCAGCGAGTGGTAGCCCTGCTGCGCGCCGCCCACCACCTTCAGGTCGGCGCCCTTCGAGGCCCAGGCCACGGCATTGGTGAAGCCCAGCACGCCGATGTCGAGCTGGCCGCCCACGATGGCCTTGATCAGGTCGGTGCCCGACTTGAATTCGATCAGCTCCGAGTCCAGCCCGGCCTTCTTGTAGTAGCCGCCCTCTTGCGCGACGATGGCCTGCGCGTCGTCCATCACGCGCAGGTAGCCCACGCGGAATTTCTCGGCGGCCAGCGCCGGGGCGGCGGCCAGCAGCGCCGCGGCCAGCGGCAGGGACAGCCATTGCTTCAGTTTCATGATGCGAGTCTCCAGGGATCGGCGAGTTGGCCGCGGGCCGGCGGGCCCGCGACACGGTATCGGTATGACGGAACGGGGTCTTGCCTCAGGCGGCCAGCGCCACCTTGGCGCCATGGCCATGGTTGTCGACTTCGATGCCAAGCAGGCGCAGGATTTCCCGCTTCTCGCTGGCCAGGTCGGACAGGTCGTGGCTCCTGGCGCGGTGGGCCAGGTTGAATTCGCGCAGCACCCGGGCCGGGCGCTGGCTGAACACGACGATGCGATCGGCCAGGAACAGGGCTTCGTCGACGTCGTGGGTGACCAGCACCACCGACGGCCTCTCCTGTTCGATCAGCTGGCGCAGCACGTCCTGCAGGCTCAGCCGGGTCAGCGCATCCAGCGCGCCAAAGGGCTCGTCCATCAGCAGAGTCTGCGGCTGGGCGATGAAGGCGCGCGCCAGGGCGGCGCGCTGGCGCATGCCGCCGGAGACCTGATGGGGATAGTAGGCGTCGAAGCCGCCCAGCCCGACGCGCTCGAGCCAGTGCACGGCCTGCTGGCGCGCCTGCGCCTTGGGCGCGTTCTGGAATTCCAGCGCCAGCGCCACGTTGTCGCGCAGCGTCAGCCACGGGTAGAGGGCGTGCTCCTGGAACACCAGGGTGCGGCTGGGGTGCGGGCCCTGCACCGGCTTGCCGTCGGCCAGCACGCGGCCCTGCGAGGCCTGCTCCAGCCCGGCGGCCAGGTGCAGCAGGGTCGATTTGCCGCAGCCCGAGGGGCCGACCAGTGCAACCAGCTCGCCGGTCTTGAATTCGCTGGAAAAGCCGTCCACGACGTTGAGCGAGCCGAAGCTCTTGTGGACGTGATCGAAAGTCAGATTCATGGGCTAGCTCGGGCGCCGCGGCGCCAAACGAAAGGACAGGCCCTAATCTAACAATCGGTTATATGAACACAAACTATATTTATAGAATGTTTTTACTACCTGCCGTTATAAGCGCGTCGCGGGCGGCCGGCCGGGCCGCCCGTGGGCGCCCTGCTTAGGCCTCGATGCCGCGCGAGGCCAGGTAATCCTCGTAGCCGCCGCGGTAGTCGACCAGCTCGCCGCCGGGCAGGATCTCGATGATGCGCGTGGCCAACCCCGAGACGAACTCGCGGTCGTGCGACACGAAAATCAGCGTGCCTTCGTACTTTTCCAGCGCGAATTGCAGCGACTCGATGGATTCCATGTCCAGATGGTTGGTGGGCTCGTCCAGCAGCATGACGTTGTGCCGGCCCAACATCAGGCGGCCGAAGGTCATGCGGTTCTTCTCGCCGCCGGACAGCACCTTGGGCGCCTTGGGGATGTCGTCGCCGGAGAACAGCAGCCGGCCCAGCGCGGAGCGGATCGACTGGTCGTCGTCGCCCGGCTGGCGGTGCTCGGCCATCCAGTCGAACAGGTTGATGTCGCCCTGCTGGAACTGGTCGGACACGTCCTGGGCCATGTAGCCGAGATCGGCGTTCTCGGACCATTTCACGGTGCCCGAGTCCGGCGCCAGGTCGGTCGCCAGCATGCGCAGCAGCGTGGTCTTGCCCACGCCGTTGGCGCCGATGATGGCGACTTTCTCGCCCGCGTCGACCATGGCGGAGAAGTCGCGGATGACCGGCTGGTCGTACGACTTGGACAGCTTCTCGACCGTGACCGCCAGGCGGTGCATGACCTTGTTCTGCTCGAAGCGGATGTACGGGTTCTGGCGCGACGAGGGCTTGACCTCGACCTGATCGGCCTTGATGCGGTCGATCTGCTTCAGGCGCGACGTGGCCTGGCGCGACTTGGACTTGTTGGCCGCGAACCGGCGCACGAAGTCCTGCAGTTCGACGATGCGCTCCTTGGCCTTGGCGTTGTTGGCCGTCAGGCGCTCTCGGGCCTGGGTGGAGGCCAGCATGTAGTCATCGTAGTTGCCGGGATAGACGCGGATCTCGCCATAGTCCACGTCGGCCATGTGGGTGCAGACCTGGTTCAGGAAGTGCCGGTCGTGGCTGATGATGATCATCGTGCTCTGGTAGCCGTTGAGCACGTTCTCCAGCCAGCGGATCGTATTGATGTCCAGGTTGTTGGTGGGCTCGTCCAGCAGCAGCACGTCGGGGTTGGAGAACAGCGCCTGCGCCAGCAGCACGCGCAGCTTCCAGCCGGGCGCGATTTCGCGCATGAGCAGGTTGTGCTGGTCCACGGCGATCTCCAGGCCCAGCAGCAGTTCGCCGGCGCGCGCTTCGGCCGTGTAGCCGTCGTATTCGGCGAACTTGGCTTCCAGGTCGGCCGCGCGCATGTAGTCGTCTTCGGTGGCCTCGGGGTTGGCGTAGATCGCGTCGCGCTCGGACATGGCCGCCCACATTTCGGTGTGGCCCATCATGACCACGTCCAGCACCCGCGCGTCTTCGAAGGCGAACTGGTCCTGGCGCAGCTTGCCCAGCCGCACGCCGGGTTCGAGCGACACGTTGCCCGCGGAGGGCTCGAGGTCGCCGCCGATGATTTTCATGAAGGTCGACTTGCCGGAACCGTTGGCCCCGATCAGACCATACCGGTTGCCTTCCCCGAACTTGACGCTGACGTTTTCGAAAAGCGGCTTGGGGCCGAACTGGATAGTGAGATTGGCAGTGGAAATCACGGTGTATGTGCGAGCCTGACGCGCCGCAAGGGCGCAATGGAGATAAACCGAGTAGTGTACCAAGTTGCGCCAGGCGCCTCGGCAACGCGCCGCAGATGCGGCCGCGGAGATATCTGTACAGGTGCTAGGGTTATTCCCGACGTTAGGCTGATTGTCAGGCAGCGCCATGCAAGGTTTAATCCCCCAGGGCCGATTGATAATGAAAGGCTACTGAAAGAAACACTGTTTTGTGTGCAAATGTTTGCGCGCCCCGCCCGGCGGTGCCAGTGCGATTCAGTATTCAGTACCAATCGACCGCGCAGCGGCGCGATCCCTCGCGCAGACTTACCGCAGTAACAAAAAGCTGGTCCTTGTAGTCCACTCAGGAGACAACACGCCATGCAACACGTTACGCAGTCCCGTCGCAAATTCATTTCCGGTGCCGGAGCGGTCGCGGGGACCGCCGTGCTGGGATTTCCCGCCGTCACGCGCGCCCAGGGCTCCCCGGTGAGCCTGCGGTTCCAGAGCACCTGGCCCGCCAACGATATTTTTCACGAGTTCGCCCAGGATTACGCCCGCAAGGTCAACGACATGGCCGAAGGCCAGCTCAAGATCGAGGTGCTGCCCGCCGGCGCGGTGGTCAAGGCTTTCGACCTGCTCGACGCGGTTTCGGCCGGTACGCTGGACGGCGGCCACGGCGTGGTGGCGTACTGGTATGGCAAGAACACGGCGGTGGCGCTGTGGGGCTCGGGCCCCTCGTTCGGCATGGACGCCAACATGCTGCTGGCCTGGCATGAATATGGCGGCGGCAAGGAACTGCTGACGGAGATCCAGAAGGCCATGGGCGTGAACGTGGTGTCGCTGATGTACGGCCCCATGCCGACCCAGCCGTTCGGCTGGTTCAAGAAACCGATTACCAAGGCCGACGACGTCAAGGGCGCGAAGTTCCGCACCGTGGGCCTGGCCATCGACATGTACAGCGCCATGGGCGCGGCGGTCAACGCCCTGCCCGGCGGCGAAATCGTGCCCGCCCTGGACCGCGGCCTGCTCGACGGCGCCGAATTCAACAACGCCTCGTCCGACCTCGCGCTGGGTTTCCAGGACGTCTCCAAGATCTGCATGCTGCAGAGCTTCCACCAGAGCGCGGAGCAGTTCGAGATCCTGTTCAACAAGAACAAGTACGACGCCCTGCCCAAGCATCTCAAGCACATCCTGGCCTACGCGGCGCAGGCGGCCAGCGCCGACATGTCGTGGAAGGCCGCCGACCGGTACTCGCAGGACTACATCAAGCTGCAGAAGGACCACAACGTCAAGTTCTACAAGACGCCGGACGCCATCCTGCAGCAGCAGCTCAAGATCTGGGACGAAATGATCGCCAAGCGCTCGGCCGAGAACCCGTTGTTCAAGAAGGTGCTGGAGTCGCAACGCCAGTTCGCCGAACGCGCGGGCCGTTGGAGCAACGATACCAACGTCAATTTCCGCATGGCGTTCAATCACTACTTCGCCCGCAAGCAACCCGCCTGACCGGACCGGCACGTCGGCGCTGCCTGCCGCCCCGCGGCGCGCAGCCCCGGCGCAAGCCGTGCCGCGTCGCGACGCGCCCGCGCAGCGCGTTACTCCTCCCATCCCATGAACGGGGCCCGCGCTCATGCTGCGATTGATACGTTTGGTAGACAGGCTGTCCACTTTCGTGGGCCAGGCCTTTGCCTGGCTCATTGTCGTCCTCACCCTGCACATATGCTGGGAAGTCTCGGCGCGCTACATCCTCAACACGCCCAGCGCCTGGGCCTTCGACCTGCAACTGATGTACTACGGCATCCTGTTCATGATGGCCGGCGCCTACACGCTGGCCAAGAACGGCCACGTACGCGGTGACATCCTCTACGGTTTCCTGCCGCCGCGCGTGCAGGCCGGACTGGACTTGCTGCTGTACATCCTGTTCTTCATTCCGGGCGTCGTCGCCATGGTGTGGGCCGGCTGGTACTACGCCGGCGAGTCGATCGCCATCCGCGAGCACTCGTCGCTGATGGCCAACGGGCCGCCCATCTATCCATTCAAGGCTTTCATCCCGATCGCCGGCGCGTTCCTGCTGCTGCAGGGCCTGGCCGAGATCGCGCGCTGCCTGCTGTGCCTGCGCAAGGGCCAGTGGCCGTCGCGCGCCGAGGACGTGGAGGAAGTCGACGTCGACAAGCTCAAGGAGATGGTACACGTCAAGGACGAGGACATCGCCGAGCTGGACCAGTACGTTGAAAAGGGAGAGCAGACCCGATGAAAATCCACAAAGCACTGTGGTTCGGTTTGTCGTGCATCGGGCTGGTGTTGTTGATGATCGCTTTCCTGACCCCGTGGGATCACCTCACCACGGGGCACATCGGGCTGCTGATGCTGGCCCTGATCGTCGTCGCCATCATGCTGGGCTTTCCGACCGCCTTCACGCTCATGGGCATGGGCGTGCTGTTCACCTTCCTTGCCTATTTCATGCAGCACGAGGACGGCGCGCGCGCGGTGCGCCAGACGCTGGACCTGATGGTGCAGCGCACGTACGCCACCATGACCAACGACTCGCTGATCTCGGTGCCGCTGTTCGTGTTCATGGGCTATCTGGTGGAGCGGGCCAACCTGATCGAACGGCTGTTCCGCTCCATGCACCTGGCGCTGGCGCGCCTACCCGGCGCGCTGGGCGTGGCCACCCTGATCACCTGCGCCATCTTCGCCACCGCCACCGGCATCGTCGGCGCGGTGGTCACGCTGATGGGCCTGCTGGCCATGCCGGCCATGCTCAAGGCCGGCTACAGCGTGCGCCTGACCGCGGGCTCGATCACGGCCGGCGGCTGCCTGGGCATCCTGATCCCACCTTCGGTCATGCTGATCGTCTACGGCGCGACCACCGGCGTGTCGGTGGTGCAGCTGTATGCCGGCGCGTTCTTCCCGGGCATCATGCTGGCGGGCCTGTACGTGCTGTACGTCATGATCGTGGCCAAGCTGCGCCCTGACATGGCGCCGCCGCTGTCCAAGGAGGAACGCCATATCCCCCTGCAGCCGGGCGCCGAGGCGCTGCGCCAGCAGGGCTATCGCCACGCCGTGCCCGGGTTGCTGGCGGGGCTGTTCAAGCGCCGCGACCCGCAAATCACCGGCAATTTCCTGGCGCGCAACCTGATGCTGGTGGTCGCGCCGCTGGCGGCCTTCGTGCTGATCACCGGCGCCACCTACAGCACGGTGACCGAACCGCCGATCGTCTACGAGATCCCGGATGAGCTGCGGCTGGGCGGCGGCGACAGCTTCGACAGCGGACTGGCCGAGCCGCCCAGCGAGGACGGCGGATTGGCCGAGCCGCCCGGCGCGGCCACGGCCCCCGAGGCATCGGCCGCGCAGGCCGAGGCGGCCGAGGCCGCCGAGGACGCCGGCGCCGAACGGCTGCCCGTCCCCTACGGATTCTGGATCTTCTTGGCCGTCTGCGTGGCACTGCTGGGGGTCTTCTATGCGCTGCTGAACTGGGCCCGCCTGGAAGTATTCCGGCTGCTGATGAGCTCATTCTTCCCGCTGGCCCTGATGATCGTGGCGGTGCTGGGCTCGATCGTGTTCGGCCTGGCCACGCCCAGCGAGGCCGCCGCCATGGGCGCGCTGGGCGGCGCCCTGCTGGCGCTGGCCTACCGGCGCCTGACCATGCCGGTGCTCAAGGAGTCGGTCTACCTGACGGCCAAGACCAGCGCGATGGTGTGCTGGCTGTTCGTCGGTTCGTCGATCTTCTCGGCGGCCTTCGCGCTGCTGGGCGGCCAGGGCATCGTGGAGCAATGGGTGCTGTCGCTGGGGCTGACGCCGATCCAGTTCATGCTGCTGGCGCAGATCATCATCTTCCTGCTGGGCTGGCCGCTGGAGTGGACCGAGATCATCGTGATCTTCATGCCGATCTTCGTGCCACTGCTCAAGGCATTCGGCATCGACCCGCTGTTCTTCGGCCTGCTGGTAGCGCTGAACCTGCAGACGGCGTTCCTGTCGCCGCCGGTGGCCATGTCGGCCTTCTACCTGAAGGGCGTGGCGCCGCCGCACGTGACGCTGAACCAGATTTTCCTGGGTATGATGCCATTCATGGGCATTCAGTTGCTGGCCATCTTCCTGCTGTACATGTTCCCTGGCATCGGCCTGTGGCTGCCCACGGTCCTGTACCGCTAGAACCCCTGCCCCGCGTGGCCGGTCCCCGTTTCATGGAGTCGTCGTCGTATGCTGCAAACGTTGGAAGTTGCCTACGGGCCGCAGACCGCAGTGGTCTGGTTGAACCGGCCCGATGTGCGCAATGCGCTGGACCCTCGGATGATCGCCGAGCTGACCGAAACGTTCATGACGCTGGGGGCCGACAACGAGGTGCGCGCCATCGTCCTGGCCGGACGCGGCAAGGCGTTCTGCGCCGGCGCCGACCTCAACTGGATGCGCCGCAGCGCGCAGGCCGGCGACGCCGAGAACCGCGCCGACGCGCAGACGCTGGCCACCATGCTGCACACGATCTACACCTGCCCCAAGCCCACCATCGCGCGCATCCATGGCCCGTGCATGGCGGGCGGCATGGGCCTGGCCACGGCCTGCGACATCGCCGTGGCCTCGCACGAGGCGCGCTTCGCCCTGACCGAAACGCGCCTGGGCCTGATCGCCTCGGTGATCTCCCCCTACGTGCTGCGGGCCATGGGCGCGCGCACCGCCAGCCGCTGGTTCCTGAGCGCCGAGGCCTTCGAGGCCGCCGAGGCCTGGCGCATCGGGCTGGTGCACGAACTGTGCGAGGCGGACCGGCTGGACGGCCAGATCAACGAATTGCTGGGCAGCTTCATGCTGACCTCGCCCCACGCGGTGGCGCAGGCCAAGCGGCTGATCCGCGACGTGGCGGGCGCGCCGATCGACGCCGCCCTGCTGGAAGAAACCGCCGCCCGCATCGCCGAGCAGCGCGCCAGCGCCGACGGCCGCGAGGGCCTGGCCTCTTTCCTGGAAAAGCGCCAGCCCGCCTGGGTGCCCCAGCAGGACCAGTAGCCGGGCCCGCGTTCAGTGGGTGTGCTCGTCGATGACGAGGTGGGCCATGCCCCGCTCGGTGGCCAGGCCCACCTTCTTGCCGATGGGCAGCGTGGCCTTGGTATCGGTGTGGCCGTACGGCAGGCCGGTCACGACCGGCACCTTCACCGTCTTGCGCAGCCACCCCACCGCCGCCGGCATGTCGTAGCCATTGTCGTGCGCCGCCAGCCGGTAGTCGGAGAAGCTGCCCAGCACGATCGCCTTCTGGCGCTCCAGCACGCCGGCCTGCCATAGCTGGGCCAGCATGCGCTCGACCCGGTACGGATGCTCGGCCACATCTTCCAGGAACAGAATGCCGCCGCGCACCTTGGGCATGTACGGCGTGCCCAGCAGCGACACCAGCGTGGCCAGGTTGCCGCCCCACAGCACGCCGCGGCCGTCGAAGGCATCGGCGTCGCGCGTCTCGAAGCTGAGGATCTCCAGTTCGCCGCGCATGATCTCGCCGAACAGCGCCACGGTCAGTTCATCGGTTTTCGCCAGCCCGAAGTCGCGCACGGCGGTCGCGCCGCTGTAGCTGACCGCGCCGGTCTGGGCCAGCAAGGCCAGGTTGAAGGCGGTGAAATCGCTCATGCCGACGAAACGCTTGCCGCTGTCGGCCATGGCGCGCCAGTCGATCATGGGCAGCAGGCGGATCAGGCCGTAGCCGCCGCGGGTGGCCATCACGATGGGATGCTTTTGGGTGATCGCCCGCTGCAAGCCGGCCAGGCGTTGCTTGTCGGTCCCGGCGAAGCGCTGGTGCACCGCCAGCGCGGCGCGGTCGACCTTGGTCTTGAACCCTTCGGCGGCCAGGCGCTGGCAAGCCAGCTCCAGTTCGGCGGCGTCGCGCACCGCCGACGACGGCGACACCAGGTAGATGCCGCCGGCCGGCGCCGGCGCGTGGGCGCAGCCCGCGTCGCAGACATGGCCAGGTTCGTGGCCGTGATGGTCATGGTGGCCGTGCCCGTGGGAGGCTGGCGGGTTTTTCTTCTTGCTCATACTGGGGATTCCTTGGCGCGGCGGGCGCGGAAAAAACCGCGCAGCAATTCGCCGCAGGGCTCGGCGAGCACGCCGCCGGTGATGGTCGTGTGATGATTCAGTTGGCCGACGGCCCCCACGTCGAGCACGCTGCCGCAGGCGCCCGTCTTGGGATCGCGGGCGCCGTAGACGACTCGCGCCAGGCGGGCATGCAGCATGGCGCCGATGCACATCACGCAGGGCTCCAGCGTGACGTACAGCGACACGCCGGGAAGACGGTAGTTGTCCAGCCGGCGCGCCGCGGCGCGCAGCGCCACGACCTCGGCATGCGCGGTGGGATCGCGGTCGAGGATGGTGCGGTTGTAGCCCGCGCCCAACACCTCGCCCCGGGCATCGACCACCACGGCGCCGACCGGGACTTCGCCCAGCCGCGCGGCCTCTTGCGCCTGCTCCAGCGCCAGCGCCATCAGGCGCGCGTCGCCGGCGAGGCGCGAATCCGTTTCGCTCACGGACGCATCAGCCACGATAGACCCGCGACTTCAGCGCGATGCGCCCGGCCAGGCTGGTGACGGCCTCCTCCAGCCACTGGTACAGCTCGGCCTGCTCGTCGTAGCGCGCCTGGTTGAGGTTGGACACGCGCCCTTCCTCGATGAAGCCCCAGGCCCGGCTGCGTTTGTCGCGGTGTTTGGGATCCCAGACGCCGAAGGCGAAGCCGCCGGCGCTGCGGATCAGCGAAAAGCACGGAATGTCGGTGTAGCCGTCGCCCACGAACACCATCTGGTCGAACGGCACGCGCAGGCGGTCTTCCGGCACCTTGCGATTGACCTCGAACGGCTTGTTGCGATATTCGCGGCCGATCAGGCCCTTCTGGATATGGAACAGGTAGCGCGTCTTGTCGGTGAAGCTGACGATGCGGCGCGGGAAGCTGATGCCGCCGTCTTCGCCGTAGACGAACTCGGAGGCCCAGATTTCGGTGAACTCGTGGGCGATCGGCGTGGCGCGCACCACGTCGCCGATGCCGCTGGAGATCAGGTAGAACTCCAGCTGGACCTGCGGATGCTCGGCGCGCACCGCCGCGCGCAGGCGGCCGAACAGCGTCTGCACCCCGTCGTGCAGCGCCAGCCGGGCGCCCCACTCGCGCAGGCGCTCGCGCGTGATCAGGCCATGGCTGCCCTGCCTGGACAGCTGGATCATCTCGTACAGGTAGGCCGGCACCGGATCCCAATCCTGCTGCGAGAGCAGCGGATCGACCTGGTCTTTCCAGAACGACGCCGTATCGACGCCGATGCTCTCGAGAAAGCCGGTGGTGCTATCGGAGGCCAGCGTGTCGTCGAAATCGAAAACCAGGGCGATGACGTCGGACATGGATAAAGGTCGTAAAGGCTCGGACAGCCGACATTTTGCCTGAATGCGAGCGGGCCCGGCACTGGCCGGGCCCGCTCGCGCATCCGGTCATGCCCGTTCAGCGCATGACCGGCGGCGGCGCCACCGTGCCGGCGGGCGGCGGCTGCAGCCCGCCCGGCGCGGCGCCGGGCGTCTGGCCGCCGGGCGTCTGGCCGCCAGGCATCTGGCCGCCAGGCATCTGGCCGCCGGGCATCGGCGTGCCCGGCGTCGAGCCCGGCGTGCCGGCCGGCACCTGGATGACGGTTTCACGCAACACACCCCCGCCGCCAACGCTGCCGCGCGTGGTGGTGTTGCCGGAGGTCATCTGCGTGATGCAATCCTGTTGCTGCATGGCGGGCAGGTTCTTGCAGCGCATCATGGCGTTGTCCTGGTAGCGCCCTTCCTGCTTGTCGTCCAGCCGGTTGCGCTGGCTTTCCTGGCGCGCGGCGCCGGCCTCGCGCAGGCAGGTGGCGCGGTCCTGGTTGGTGTCGCCGCTATTGCAGCGCTGCACGTCCATCTGGTACTGGCTCTGGCCGGAGCCCGTGCCGGCCGCGTACGCCCCGAAGGCCATCAGACTGCCCGTGCCCAGCGCCAGGGCCCCGCACCATCGTTGGATACGAATCTTCGACATGTTTCGCTCCTTGAAGTAGGCGGCGGCCGCCATGGCCTGCCGCTGACGTTTCTACCATAAGGGATTACCCGGCCGCCCGGGCTACGAAAATGTTACAAGACCCTGGCACACGTAAACCCGCGGCCGCCCTCTGCCCTCAGGCGCTGTCGTCCGCGCGCCGGGCGCGGTACACCGCCGCGCGCATCAGCAGCATGCCGGTGACAGGCGAAGTCAGCACCAGCAGCATGCCGATCACGAACTCGTGCACCACCGGCCGCATGGACAGGCTGGAGAACACCAGGATCGAAGCGGTGAGCACGCTGCACGCCCCCATGGTGTTGCCCAGCGTGGGCGCGTGGATGCGCGCGTAGAAATGGCCGAAGCGCAACATGCCCAGCGCGCCGGTCAGGGTCAGCAGCCCGCCCAGCACCAGCAGGATCGCGGCCGGGATGCCGGCCCACAACGGAATGTCGACGTCGATCATGGCTCGATCACCTCGCCGCGCAGCAGGAACTTCGCCATGGCCGTGGAGCCGACGAAGCCGAACAGCGCGATCAGCAGCGCGATATCGAAATACACCGGGGTGCCGGCGCGGATGCCGAACACCAGCATGGTCAGCATGCCGCTGACGTACAGGGAGTCCAGCGCCAGCACGCGGTCTTGCGCGGTCGGTCCGCGCAGCAGCCGGATCGCCGCGCAGGCCATCGCCAGCGCGAAGCACAGCAAGGCGAACGACGCCGACCAGTACAGGACGATGTTCATCATTCGAATACCTCTATCAGGGTGCGTTCGTAGCGCTGCTTGACCAGCGCGATCCAGGCCTCTTCGTTCTGCAGGTCCAGCACGTGCAGGACCAGCTTGCCGTCGATGATGTCGACCCACACCGTGCCCGGCGTGTAGGTCACGATACAGGCCAGGATGGCCAGGCCGTGCGGGTCGTGCAGGTCGAGCGGAATGGCGATGAAGCCGGGCGAGAAATCCGGGCGCCGCTGCCACACCAGCCGCGCCACCGCGACGTTGGAGCGGACGATGTCGGCGAACACCCGCGCGGCCAGCCCCGGCAGCAGCCACACGCGGCGCGGCTTGCCGCGCAGCGGCCGCAGGCGGCTGGACGCCCAGCCCAGCCACAGCGCCAGCGCCGCACCCAGCGCCAGCTGGCCGACCGAGGCGGATTGGTTGAGCAACAGCCACAGCGCCAGCATGGCCAGCGGCAGCAAGGCAAGGTAGTAGCGCCGCATCACAGGCCCTCCGACAGCGCGCGCGCCGGTTGCTTGGCGAGCACCGCGTTCACGTAGGCGGCAGGTCGGTCCAGCGACTGGGCGGCGGCGTCCAGGTAGGCCGACACCGGCCCGGCGCCGGCCGCCAACGCCACGCACAGCAGGATCAGCACCGCCACCGGCCCGGCCTCCATCAACCGCAGGCGGGGCGTGACGCGGTCATCGGAACTCCAGAATATCCGTATGCCGACGCGGCCCAGCGCGATCAGCCCGGCCAGGCCCGACAACAGCACCAGCGCCACCAGCACCCAGGCATCGAGCGCCACGGACGGCGTATTGGCCGCCGTCACCGCCGCCGACAGCAGCGAGAACTTGGCCACGAAGCCCGACAGGGGCGGCAGCCCCGTCACCAGCAAGGCGCAGGAAACGAAGGCCAGGCCGAGAAAGGCCATGGCCGCCGGAATCGCCACGCCCACGACGTCGTCGGAACGGTTGGGCGTGGACGGATCGTCCAGGTCGAACAGGTCCATGGTGACGGCCAGCACGTTGGCCCCGAAGCTGCGGGTGCGCTCGATCAGTTCGATCAGCATGAAAAGCGCCCCGGTGGCCAGCACCGAGCTGATCAGGTAGAACAGCGCCGGCCCGGTCAAGGTCACGCCGGGCATACCCAAGGCCGTCAGCAGCGTGCCGGCCGAGACGATGACGCAATAGCCGGTCAGCTTTTCGAGCTGCTGGTTGGCCAGCAGGCCCAGCCCGCCGAACACCAGCGTGGCCAGCCCCGCCGCGAACATCCAGTCCAGGCTGAAAGCCGCCGGCGCGCCGGTGGGCAGCAGCAGCGAGCCGATGCGCAGCAAGGCGTAGATGCCGACCTTGGTCATGATGGAAAACAGCGCCGCCACCGGCGCGGCCGCCGAGCCGTAACCCTTGACCAGCCAGAAATTGAGCGGCCAGGCGCCGGCCTTGACCAGGAACGCCACCCCCAGGATGGCCGCGCCGGCTTCGAACAGGCTGCGCTCGCCGCCGGTCAGCGTGCCGGCGCGCAAGGCCAGGTCGGCCAGGTTGAGCGTGCCGGTCACGCCGTAGATCAGCGCGATGCTGATCAGCAGCAGGAACGAAGCCACCAGGTTGACCGCGATGTATTGCAGGCCGGCCGTGACGCGCGCGATGCCCGAGCCATGCAGCATCAGCCCATAGGAAGCGGCCAGCAGCACCTCGAAGAACACGAACAGGTTGAACAGGTCGCCGGTCAGGAAGGCGCCGTTCAGCCCCATCAGCAGGAACTGGTACAGCGAGTGGAAATGCACCCCGGCGCGGTCCCAGCGGGCCAGCGAATAGATCAACGCGGCCAGGCCCAGCACGGCGGTCAGCGCCAGCATGACGGCGGCCAGGCGATCGACCACCAGCACGATGCCGAACGGCGCCGGCCAGTCGCCCGGCAGGTACACGCCGATGCCGTCGGGCCAGACGCCGCCGGCGCCGGCGGCCAGGCTCAGCAGGGCAATGGCGCTGGCCAGCTGCAGCAGCGAGGACAGCAGGCCGATGCCCGCGCGGGTCTTGCGCTGCGTATCGGGCAGCAACAGCATGAGCGCGCCCGCGATAAGGGGCACGGTGATGGGGTAGATGGGCAGGTGTTGCAGCCAGTCGATCAAGATTCAGGCTCCCGGCCGTCGACGTGGTCGGTGCCGGTCAGCCCGCGCGAGGCCAGCAGCACCACGAGAAAAAGCGCCGTGGTGGCGAAACCGATCACGATCGCGGTCAGCACCAGGGCTTGCGGCAAGGGGTCGGCATAAGCCGCGGCGTCGACCGGCGCCGCGGCGCTGACCACGGGCGGCCTGCCCACCGTCAGGCGGCCCATGCCGAAAATGAACAGGTTCACCGCGTAAGACAGCAGCGACAGGCCCATGATGACCTGGAAGGTGCGCGGCCGCAGCAGCAGCCATACTCCCGAACCGGCCAGCACCCCTATGGCCAGGGCATAAACGATTTCCATCAGGCAGGACTCCCGGTTTGCGCGGCCGCCTGGGCCTCGACGGCCGCCTGGCGTTGCGCGCGCAACGATTGGTGCGCCAGCGCCACCAGCACCAGCACCGTGGCGCCGACCACCAGCATGTAGACGCCGATGTCGAACAGCAGCACGCTGGACAGGTGCACGTGGCCGACGACGGGCAGCGCCACGTCCCAGGCCAGCGCCGACAGGAAGGGCCGCAGCGCCAGCCAGGCCGAGACCGCGGCGCCGCCGGCGGCCAGCAGGCCCAGGCCGACCCAGTGCTGCGGATTGAGGCGGCTGCGCGACTCGACCCAGTACACGCCGCCGACCATGTACTGCAGGATGATCGCGGTGGCCATGACCAGGCCGCCGACAAAGCCGCCGCCGGGCAGGTTGTGGCCGCGCAGCAGCAGGTAGACCGACACCAGCACCGCCACCGGCAGCAGCAGCCGCACCAGCACGGCCGGAATCATCATGGGCCCGGCAGGCAGCGGCGACTTGGTGTCCGGCGCCGGCCGCTCGCCGGTTTCGTCCACGGCCGGCGTGCCGTCCTGCTCGCGCTGCTGATGCGGCAGCTCGACGCTTTCGGGCGCGGGGCGGAAGCGGCGCAGCAGCGCGTAGACCGTCAATGCCACGATGCCGAGCACGGTGATTTCGCCCAGGGTGTCGAAACCGCGGAAATCGACCAGGATCACGTTGACCACGTTGGTCCCGCCCCCATCGGGCAGCGCGCGCTCGGTAAAGAAGCTGGAGATCGTGTCGCCCACCGGACGCGTCAGCACCGCGTAGGCCAGTCCGGCCATGCAGGCGCCGGCCACGCCCGCCAGCCCCAGGTCGCGCAGGCGACGCACCCGCGCGCGCAGGTCGGGACGCTCCTGGTCGCCGCCGGTCTGGATGCGCCGCGGCAGCCAGCGCAGGCCCAACAGCAGCAGCACCACCGTCACCACCTCCACGGCCAGTTGGGTCAGCGCCAGGTCGGGCGCCGAGAACCAGACGAAGGTCAGGCAGGTGATCAGCCCCGCGCCGCCGGACAGCGTCAGCGATGCGAGGCGGTGGTACTTGGCCTGGTAGGCCGCGCCCAGCGCGCAGGCCGCCCCGACCACCCAGAGGATCGCGAACGCGGGGTCGGCCGGCGTCAGGCGCGCCTGGCCCGACAGCCAGCCGCCGGCGCGCAGCGGCAGCCAGGCCACCCACAGGGTGCCCAGCACGATGACCAGCATCTGCACCTGCATGCGCGAGGACGCCAGGTAGCGCAGCAGCCAGGCGGCCGCCACGCTGGAGGCATCGAGCAGATACTCGAAGGTGCGCCGGCCGTCGAAGCGGTAGATGAACGGCACCAGCCCCGGATGGGCGCGCTGGCGCGCCCGCAGCGCCAGGTACAGCAGCACGCCGGCGGTCAGCGCGACGAAGCTCATGGCCAGCGGCAGGTTGAAGCCATGCCACACCGACAGGCTGTACTGCGGCATGTGCTCGCCCAGGATGCTGCTGGCGGCCAGGTGCAGGATCGGCCCCAGCGTCACGCCGGGCAGCACGCCCACCACCAGGCACACCATGACCAGCAAGGCGCTGGGCAGCAGCATCCAGCGCGGCGGCTCGTGCGGCGCGCGCGGCAGGTCTTCGGCCGGCGGACCGAAGAACACCTGCAGGATGAATCGCAGCGAATAGGTCACGCTGAACGCGCCGGCCAGCGTCGCCATCAGCGGCAGGCCCCACCGCACCAGCACGTCGCCGCTGACGAAGGTGGTCTCGGCGAAGAACATCTCCTTGGAGATGAACCCATTGAGCAGCGGCACCCCGGCCATCGAGGCGGCCGCCACCATGGCCAGCGTGGCGGTGATGGGCATGGCCCCGTACAGGCCGCTCAGGCGGCTGACGTCGCGCGTGCCGGTTTCATGGTCGACGATGCCCGCGGCCATGAAGAGCGAGGCCTTGAAGGTGGCGTGGTTGACCATGTGGAAGATCGCCGCCACCAGGCCAAGCGAACTGTTCAAGCCCAGCATCAGCGTGATCAGCCCCAGGTGGCTGATGGTCGAATAGGCCAGCACGCCTTTCATGTCCTGCTGGAAAATCGCCGCGTAGGCGCCCAGCACCAGCGAGCACAGGCCGGCGCCGCCGATGATCCAGAACCATTCGTCGGTGCCGGCCAGCACGGGCCAGAAGCGCGCCAGCAGGAAAACCCCCGCCTTGACCATGGTGGCCGAATGCAGATAGGCCGACACCGGCGTGGGCGCGGCCATGGCGTTGGGCAGCCAGAACTGGAACGGGAACTGCGCGCTCTTGGTCAGCGCGCCCAGCGCGATCAGGACCAGCACCGCCGGATACCAGGGGTCGGCGCGCACGATATCGCCCGCGGCCAGCACCTGGTCCATGTCGTAGCTGCCGACGATATGGCCGAGCATCAGCACGCCGGCCAGCAGGCTCAGGCCGCCGGCGCCGGTGACCGTCAGGGCCATGCGCGCGCCGCGCCGGGCGTCGAGCCGGTGATGCCAATAGGCGATCAGCATGAACGAGGCCAGGCTGGTCATTTCCCAGAACATGACCAGCTGGATCAGGTTGCCGGACATCACCACGCCCAGCATGGCGGCCATGAACGCCTGGAAGAACGAGAAAAAGCGCGGCACCGGGTCTTCCGGCGACATGTAGTAGCGCGCGTACAGCACGACCAGCGCGCCCATGCCCGAGACGATCAGGGCGAACAGCCAGGCATAGCCGTCCATGCGCAAGGTGAACTGCAGCCCCAGCGCCGGCGCCCACGGCAGGTCGGCGCGGATCACGCCGCCAGCGGCGATCTGGGGATACAGGCTGGCCACCAGTACAGTGCAGGCCAGGGCGATCAGGCCGGCCAGCCAGGCTTCCGCATTGCGGGCATTGGCGGGCAGCAAAGCGGCACACAGACTGCCGAGAAACGGCAGGGCGAGTACTAGTAATAGCGACATGGCGCTCCGGGAAGGGTCCGGCCCTCTCTCTCGCGGCGGCGAAAGGCGAGCGTGGCCGGGGGGCTATCGGCGGAACCCTGGCCCAGCACGTCGCAACAACTCACTACCGCGCTCGAAGGCAAGATCGCCTGGAGAACAAGCGCTGTCAATCGAAATATAAGGTAGCGTTCTGGCAAGACCGGCCAAGAATCTCACCCGAAAAATATCAGATTCTCGTAAGTTACGCACGGATCTATGCAAAAGCGGGCTGTTTGCGACAGTTTCCCCCTACCTGTCAACAGGCTGAATGAGGGGTTCTGGCGGCTTGGGGTTGATCCGCATTTCCGGTTCCCGGCAATTTCGGTGCAATGGCGCACCCCAAGACGCGGCCGTCACGAACGGCCGCCCATGCAGCCCCCTCTGGAACAACCAGGAGACAACCTTGAGCAAACCCGCTTCCATCAAGATCCTGCTCGGCGCGCTGGTGGCCGGCGCCTGTGTGACAGGCGCCGCCGCCCAGGCCCAGTCCTATCCCAACCATGCGGTGCGCCTGATCGTGCCGTTCGCGGCCGGCGGCACCACGGACATCGTGGCCCGCATCGTGGCCGAGGGGCTGGGACGCGAACTGGGGCAGCCGGTCGTGGTGGAAAACCGCGGCGGCGGCGGCGGCGCGATCGGCGCCGACGCGCTGGCCAAGGCCACCCCGGACGGCTACACGCTGGGCGTGGCCACGGTAAGCACCATGGCCACCAACCCGGCCACCAACCCGCAGACCCCGTACGACCCGCTGAAGGACTTCACGCCCATCACCAACCTGGTCAGCGTGCCCAACGTCATGACCGTCAACCCCAGGATCGCCGCGCAGACGCTCAAGGAATTCATCGCCCTGGTCAAGGCCAACCCGGGCAAGTACAGCTACGCGTCCTCGGGCACCGGCAGCATTTCGCACCTGGACGGCGAACTGTTCAAGTCGCTGACCGGCACCGACATGGTCCATGTGCCCTACCGCGGCTCGGGCCCGGCGCTCAACGACACCATCGCCGGCCAGGTCAACGCCCAGTTCGACAACCTGCCGTCGTCCATCCCGCACATCCAGGCCGGCAAGCTGCGCGCCCTGGCCGTGGCCGCGCCCAAGCGCGTCAGCGCCCTGCCCGACGTACCGACCTTCGGCGAAGCCGGCTACCCCGCGATGGACAACATGGCCTGGTACGGCCTGGTGGCCCCGGCCGGCGTACCGCCCGAGGTCGTCAAGCGCGTGCATGACGCGGCCGTCAAGGCCCTGCAGGACCCGAAGATCCGCAAGCGCCTGGAAGACGGCGGCTCCATCGTGGAAGGCAGCACGCCGGCCGAATACGCCAGCCTCATCAAGCGCGAACTCGAACTGCGCAAGCGCATCGCCACCGAACAGAAAATCCAGCTCAACTGACGGCGCGCCTGTCCCCGCGGGGACAGGCGCCCTTGCCTCACCCGCCCGCGGGCAGTTCCCGCAAGGGGACGCCCATGTCGCGCCAGGCTTCGGCGTGGCAGGTAAACAGCAGCACCTGGTGCCGCGAGGCGGCGTCGAACAGGGCGCGCTTGACCAGGTCGCGCCGCGCGTCGTCGGCATGGACCAGCGCGTCGTCCAGCACCAGCAGCGCGGGCCGCCCGGCCTGCGCCAGCAGGTCGGCGTACGCCAGGCGCGCCAGCACGCCCAGTTGCTCGCGCGTGCCGAAACTGAGCGCATCCAGCCCATCTTCCAGGCCGCCGCGCCGCAGCGCCACCGGCATCAGCGTCTCGTCCAGGCGCCATTGCGCACCCGGGAACAACAGGGCCAGGTAGTGCTGCAGGCGCCGGGCCAGGGGTTCGAGCAGACGCTGGGTGGCGGCGGTGCGCTGTTCGTCGAGCAGGCGCCACAGCAAGTCCAGCGCCTCGGCGCGTTCGACGTATTCGGCGCGCCGCCGGGCCAGCCGCTGCAGGTCGGCCTCGGCCACCAGCAACTGCTCTCCCAGCCCCTGGGCGCCGGCCTGCTCCAGGCGGCCCTGCAACTGCAGCAACTCGCCATGGCGGCGATGCTGGGCGTCGCGCTCCAGCGCGGCCGAACGTTCGTAGCGCCGCAGGTCCTGTTCGACCAGTTCGGGCTGATGCGCCGCCAGCGCCGCGCCGGCCTCCTTGGCGCGCCGGGCCAGGCTGTCGCGCACGGCGCGCGCCTCGACCAGGCGGGAGCCCCGCTGGGCGCGCTGCGCGCTGCGCTGCTCGCCCGCGTAATCCTGTTCGCGCGCCTGCCATTGGGCCTGCAGCAATTGCGCGCGGGCGGCCTGGGCGTCCAGTTCGGTGCGCGCCGCCACCGCTGCCCGCGCGCCATGCTCGGCGGCCTGCTCGGCCGCACGCAGCGCCTGCCGGATTTCGGCCAGCGGCGGCATGTTCTGCGCGGGCGCCGGCGGCAAGGCCTGCAGGCGCGCCTGCAACTGGTCGTGGCGCCGGGCCGTGGCGGCCTGCTCGGCCTGCAAGGCCGGCACACCGTCGGGCGCCTGGATGCGCAAGGCCTTGCGCGCCATGTCCAGGTCGCGCCTGGCCTGCTCGCTGGCCGCCAGGCGGGCCTCGGCGCCGGCCAGGTCGGGCACGCCCAGCTTGCCGAGCAGCGCATCACGTTCGGCGCCGCACGCGCGCAGCTCGTCGAGCACGGCCGGCAGGTCGCGTCCGCCGGGCAGGATTTCCAGCTCACCCACCCCGTCTATGCGCACGCGCGCGGCGCTGGTGATCAGCACCTGCGCATCGCCGGCCAGCGCCACGCCGTCGAGTTCGACCTGTATGCCGGGCAGCAGCCGATGGTGCAGGCGCGTGGCCATCGCGCGCTGCTGCGCGCGTAATTCATTGAGCAGGCGTTCCTGCTCGCGCAGGCGCCCGACGGTATCCGCGTCGATGGCCGACTCCGCCAATTGCGCCTGGTAGCCGGCGACCGCGGCGGCCAGTTCCGCGGCCTGCCTCAAGGCCTGCTGCTGGCGCTGCGCGTCGACCTGCAGGCGGGCCAGCTGCTCGGCCAGGTCGCCCCGCTCGGCGCCGGCCTGCGCGCTGGCCAGGCGTTCGCGCCAGTGCGCCACCTGGGCAGCCAGCTCGCCCTGCCCGGCCTGCGCGCGTTCGAGCGCGGCCCGGGCCGGCTCCATGGCCTGCTGCGCCGCCTGCGCGTCATTGCGCAACTGCGCCAGCGCCTCGGCGTCATGCTGGTCGCGCCCGACCTGCTCGGTCAGCAGCGCCAGCGTCTCGCCGGCCTGCGCCAGTTCGCGCTGCAATTGCTCCAGGGCCTGGCGTTCGCGCGCGATGCCGTCCAGGCGCTCGCGCGCCTGCGCGGCCCGCTCGGCCAGCGCCTGCCAAGGTTGTTCGCGCTGGGCCCGTTCGTACTCGGCGCGCAGCCGCGCCAGCCGGTCGACGTCGTCGTCGATCTGGCGCTTGGCGGCGGCCAGTGTCTCGCATTGCGCGCTGGCCCGCGCCCAGGCTTCCTCGGCTTCCTTGTAGGCCCCCTTGGGCTTGCCGCCGCGCGCATCCAGCAAGGCGGCGCGCTCGGCCGCCACGCGCTCGAACAGGCGATCGCCATCGGTGGCGGCCAGCTCGCCCGACACCTCGGTCAGCGCCGCGCGCACGTGCGTGCCGGCATGGCCGGCCGGCGCCAGCAGGGTCTGCCCTTCGCCCTGCTGGATCCACAACAGGCCCGGCACTCCGGCGTGCTCGGGCCGGCTCAGGCCGCGGCCCGCGAATTCGTAGCCCAGCAGCCGCGCCAGCAGATTTTCGGCCTCCTCGCCTTCATGGCGCTGCGCGCCGCCGTCGATCAACAGTTCGCAGCGCGCGCGGTGCAGGAACTGCTTGCGCAGCGAATACTCGTGCCCGTCGTGCGTGAAGTCCACCGTCACCGCGGGGCGCGCGTCCGGCATGTCCCAGGGCGCCAGGTCGGCCAGCGGCTTGTTGGTGGCGTAGCGTTCCAGGAAGGCGGCGCGCAAGGCCGCGACGAAGGTGCTCTTGCCCGCCTCGTTGGGGCCCACGATGATGTTCAGGCCACCGTCCAGGTCTTCCAGCGCGACAGGCTGGCGGAATTTGCGAAATGCCTCCAGGGCGATGCGGCGCAGCTTCACGACGCGCCCTCCGCCAGTTCGCGCTGGTATTGCAGCAGCAGTCGCAGCGCCGCGCGCGCGGTGGCGGCCTGCGCGCCGTCGCCCTGCATGGCCTGCAGGCGCGCAGCGGCCGCGCCCACGTAGCCATCGACCGAGAGCGCGGCCAGGTCGGCCGCATCCGGCTCCAGCACCAGTCCGGCGCTGTCGGCGACCAGCGCGCGCACGCGCGCCGCGGCGCGCTCGACATCGCCGCGCAACGCGTCCCAGCGCGCCAGCGACAGCGCGCCGTGCAGTTCCAGGCGCAGCACGTCGCCGGCCCGCAGGCTTGCCAAGCGGTGGCCCAGATCCTCGGCATCGGAAGCCAGATCAAGCCGTTCGACCCAGTGCGACCAGCGATACCTGCCGACCTCCAACTGGCGCACCTGCGGCGGCGCGCCGGGCGCCGCCACCTCCACGAGCAGCGCATACCCCGGCGCATTGCCGCGAAAGCGGTCCGGCTCGGGCGTGCCGGCATACCAGGTGCGTTCGTCGATGCGCAGGCAGCCGTGCCAGTCGCCCAGCGCCAGGTAGTCCAGCCGGGCGCGCTGCGCGCGGTCCGGCGCGATCGGATTGGCGGCATCGGCCTGCTCGGGCAGCCGGTCGGCCACGCTGCCATGCGCCAGCCCCACGCGCACCAGGCCCGCGGCGCTGTCCATGGTGTCGAACGCGGCGGTCACATCGTCATAGGTATGGCGCTGCGTCAGCGGCGCGGCCAGCACGGCCAGCCCCGCCCGCGGCAGCTCGAGCACGGTCGTGCCCTGGGGAACGTGGACGTTGGCCCCGATGCAATCGAGCCGCCGCGCGCGCGACCAGACGCTGTCGGCCAACGCCGCATCGTGATTGCCGGCGATCAGCACCCACGGCCCCTGGTAGGCCTGCATGGCGCCGAACAGGCGCCGGATCGTGCGATCGGAAACGCTTTGCGTATCGAAGACGTCGCCGGCCACCAGCACGGCGTCGACGGCCAGTTCGCTGGCCTGGGCGGCAATGCGCGCCACGGCCTCCAGCCGCGCCTCGGCCAGCACGGCCGCGTCATCGCTGTCGAACTGGCCGTACTGGCGGCCGATCTGCCAGTCCGCGGTATGAATGAATCGGGTCACGAAGCTCCGGTCGGGCGCGCGCCGCGCCTGTCGTCATGCCCGGATTGTGGCACAAGCGCCGGCGCGCGCCGGCGGCTCAGGCGGCGTTGTGCTGCGCGCGCGCCACGCCGCCGCCCGCCGGCCCGCCGGCGGTGTAGCGCGACAGCGCCAGGTCGTCGGCGCGGATGGCCGGCTGGCGCCCGCATACCTGGTCGGCCACCAGTTGGCCCGACCCGCAGGCCATGGTCCAGCCCAGGGTGCCGTGGCCGGTGTTCAGGAACAGGTTGCCGTACTTGGTGGCGCCGATGATGGGCGTGCTGTCCGGCGTCATCGGCCGCAGGCCGGTCCAGAACTCGGCCTGCCCGACCGCGCCGCTGCCGGGGAACAGATCATTGACGACCAGCTCCAGGGTCTTGCGGCGCGCCTCCTTCAGGCGCAGGTCGAAGCCGGCCAGCTCGGCCATGCCGCCGACGCGGATGCGCTGGTCGAAGCGCGTGACCGCGACCTTGTAGGTTTCGTCCAGGATGGTCGAAACCGGCGCGGCGGACTCGTCGGTCATGGGAATGGTGAGCGAATAGCCCTTGACGGGGTAGACCGGCAGGTCCAGGCCCAGCGGACGCAGGAACCCGCGCGTATAGCTGCCGAACGCCGCGACGTAGCGGTCGGCGGCCAGTTGCTCGCCGCCCACGCGCACGCCGACCACCTGGTCGCCGCGCACGTCCAGCCCCTCGACCTGCTGGTCGAAGCGGAACCGCACGCCCAGCGCCTTGGCCTTCTCGGCCAGTTGCAGGGTGAAGCGCCGGCAGTCGCCGGTTTCGTCGTTGGGCAGGCGCAGGCCGCCGGCCAGCTTGTCCAGCGCGCGGACCAGCGCCGGCTCGGCCGTCGGCAGGCGGTTGCGGTCGAGCAACTCGTACGGCACGCCGCATTCCTCGAGCACGGCGATGTCGCGCCGCGCGGCTTCCATCTGCGCGGCGGTGCGGAACAACTGCAGCGTGCCCTGGGTGCGCTGCTCGTACTGAATGCCGGTATCGGCGCGCAGGGTGCGCAGGCAGTCGCGGCTGTATTCGGCCAGGCGCAGCATGCGTTCCTTGTTGACGGTGTAGCGGCCGGCCGAGCAATTGGCCAGCATCGCCGCCAGCCAGCGCCACTGGTAGAAACTGCCATCGGCGCGGATGGCCAGCGGCGCGTGTTTCTGGAACATCCACTTCAGCGCCTTGAGCGGGATCCCGGGCGCCGCCCAGGGCGTGGAGTAGCCGGGCGACACCTGGCCGGCGTTGCCATAGCTGGTTTCGTCGGCGGGACCGGCGCGGCGCTCCAGCACCGTGACCTGCGCGCCCTGGCGCGCCAGATAGTAGGCGGTCGTCGTGCCGATGACGCCGCTGCCCAGGACGATGACGTGCATAGAATCTCCCACACTCTTTTACATACGTGAATTCCCGTAGTCTAGGAGGCCATAGGCAGCGATAATCACTAAAATAACCCCAACGAACCAGCTTTATCACTGGACACCGTGGGTTTTCTTACCTTTGGAAGTGAAATGCGCGAACTGGACCGCATCGATCGCAAAATCCTCGATATTCTGCAACGTGAAGGGCGTATATCCATTACCGAGCTGGCGGAGAAAATCAGCCTGTCGGCCACGCCCTGTTCCGAGCGTGTCCGGCGCCTGGAACGCGAGGGCGTGATTACCGGCTACCATGCGCGCATCAATCCGGCGGCGCTGGGCAAGACGCTGCTGGTGTTCCTGGAAATCCGCCTTTCGGCCAAGTCCGGCGATGTGTTCGACAAGGTCAAGCAGGAACTTCTGTACGTGCCCGAGGTCATGGAATGCCATCTGGTCTCGGGCGACTTCGATTACCTGGTCAAGGCGCGGCTCTCGGAAATGAACGAATACCGCCGCTTGCTGGGCGAGATTCTCAAGCGCCTGCCCGCTTCGGCGGAATCGCACAGCTACGTGGTCATGGAAGAAATCAAGGAAACCCTCTACCTGCCCGTGGATCGCTGAGTTCCACTCCCCCCATGAATCGGGGACGCTTCACTGTTTTTCTGTACCATTCCGTGCCGTATTTCATTTCATGCCCGTCGTCCGCGCCCGCCGGCGCGGCGCAGGAGCCTCATCCATGAGTCGTTTGTACCGATATTTCTTCCGCGGCCTGATCACCGTCCTGCCCATCGCGCTGACGCTGTATCTGCTGTTCATTTTCCTGGCCTGGACCGAAGCGCTGGCGCTTACCCTGCTGCGCCCGTTCATCGGCAGCTTCTACATCCCCGGCATGGGCCTGGCGCTGGGCATTCTCGGCATCCTGGCCATCGGCTACCTGGTGTCGAAACAGCGCGTGCAGCGCTGGCTGCTGCTGCTGGAAATGCCGTTCACCAACCTGCCGGTCGTCAAGAGCATTTATTCGTCGCTCAAGAGCTTCGCCGATTATTTTTCGCCCAGCGCCAAGACCAGTTCGCAGCAGGTCGTGATCCTGCGCATGCCGGGCAACCCGCTGGAGCTGGTGGGCCTGGTCACCCGCCGCACCGTCGACGGCCTGCCGGCCGGATTCACGCAGGGCGAGCGCGTGGCCGTCTACCTGCCCATGGGCTACATGATCGGCGGCTACACCGTGTTCGTGCCCACCGAGTGGGTGCATCCGATCCAGATGTCGGTGGAGGAAGCGATGCGTTCATCCCTGATCGCCTGGATGGCGCGCGCCGAGAACGGCGCGGCCAGCGGCACGGCGGCCACGCCGCCGACGCCGCCCCCGCCCCCGGCCCCGCCGGCGGCGGGCGGCCCGCTGGCCTGACCCGCCCCCCTGGGCGGCGCCGATCGGCGCGCCGCCTCTTGCGGATTTCGCGCCGATTGGCAATGATTGCTTCCCGCGCCGGGCCCCTCCGGCGCCACGACGGCTCGGGGAGCCTATCCATGTCCACCGCAGCGCCCGTTACGGGCGGCATTCTGATCGCATGCGCCGCCGCCGCGGCCGACGCCAACCGGCAAGCACTCCTGCAATATGTCCATGGCCTGGGCCTGGCCGACGCGGTCACGCTGGCCTGCACCCGGCACGGCGAAAGCGCCGCCCTGTCGATGGTCCTGGCGCCGGCATTCCAGGCGCGCCATGCGCCGGGCCACGACACGACCGGCATCGCCGCCTCGCTGGGCCTGCGCCCCGGGCAGGACAGCGGCGACCTCGAACGCGAGATCCTGCTCGCCATCCTCGCCAGCCCGGTGGCCTTTGCCCTGCCCGATGCCGCCGAGCTGGCCTCGGCGGTGCGCATCCGCCGCCACATCGTGCAGGCGGCGCGGCGCACCGCCCTGGCCTTCGACACCGAGCAGGCCGAACGGCCGGAGGAATACTGGGTCTACGACGAGCAGCGCGGCTTCACCGTGCTGCCGGGCCGCCCGCTGGTCGAGGCGCTGCGCAAGGCCACCCAGCCCGACGAGTCGGGCCGGCTGTATTCGTTTTCCTGTTACCGCGCCACCGAATACGTGACCGTGCTGGGCATCGCCCAGGAGCTGCAGGCCTGCAACCCCGAGCTGGCCGCGCGCCTGCAGCGCCAGTGGGAAACCCGCGCGGTGATGTCCGGCCTGTTCCACGACACGTTCCTGCGCGAGTACGGCTCGCTGCAGGACCCGCTGCCGCCGCGCTACTACGTGCCGGGCGACCGCCTGTGGTTCCGCAACCCGGACGAGCACTCGTCCAACGTCGAAGGCTACGAAGGCTCGTGGGTGTTCTACCTGGGCTCGGGGCTGTTCAACAACTTCTGGAAGCGCGACCAGCCGTACACGCTGGCCGGCAAGTGCGTGGAGATCTACCACTGGCGCCACGGCGCGCGCCGCAACGAGGCAGGCAAGCTGATCATCGACGAATCCATCGTCGAGGCGCGCGTGCACGCGACCATGGCCGACCCGCAGGCGACCGCGCGCGTGCTCGAACGCATGGTGCGCATCCGCGATCCCCAGGGCGTCTACGCCGAGGGCGGCTGCATCGACGCCACGCGCGAATGCGCGCGCTGGGTGGGGCCGGGGCATGCCGATATCGTGCTGCCCGACTTCCCCCGGCCCGCCTGACTCAGCGCACCTTGCCCTCCTTCCAGGCCTGCAGCAGCTTTTCATACGCAATGGTCTGGCCCTGGGGTTTCTCGTTGGCCAGCTTCTTCCATGGCGCGTGCTGGTCCGACAACCACTTGGCCGGATCGCTCTTGGGGTTCAGCTTGGGCGCGCACTGCGCCATGCCGGCGCGCTCCAGCCGCGCCAGCACCTGATCCATTTCGTTGGCCAGCGTGTCCATGGCCTGCTGCGGCGTCTTCTCGCCCGTGACGGCGGTGGCCACGTTCTTCCACCACAGCTGCGCCAGCTTGGGATAGTCGGGCACGTTGTTGCCGGTGGGCGTCCACGCCACGCGCGCCGGGCTGCGGTAGAACTCGATCAGGCCGCCGTAGTTGGCCGCATTCTTGGTGAAGAACTCGCTGTTGATGTCGCTGTCGCGGATGAAGGTCAGGCCGGTGATGGACTTCTTCAGCGACACCGTCTTGGACGTCACGAACTGCGCGTAGAGCCACGCGCCGGCCAGCCGGTTGGCGTCGGTGGACTTGAAGAAAGTCCACGAGCCGACATCCTGGTAGCCGTTCTGCATGCCGTCTTTCCAGTACGGTCCATAGGGTGACGGCGCCATGCGCCATTTCGGCGTGCCGTCTTCGTTGACCACCGGCAGCCCCTTCTTGGTCATGTCGGCGGTAAAGGCGGTGTACCAGAAGATCTGCTGGGCGATCTGCCCCTGCGCCGGCACCGGGCCGGATTCGGAGAAGGTCATGCCGGTGGCCTGCTGCGGCGCGTACTTCTTCATCCAGTCCACGTACTTGGTCAGCGCATAGACGGCGGCCGGGCTGTTGGTGGCCCCGCCGCGCGCCACCGAGGCGCCCACCGGCGTGCACTTGTCGTCGGCCACGCGGATGCCCCATTCGTCGACCGGCATGCCATTGGGCAGGCCCTTGTCGGCCGCGCCGGCCATCGACAGCCAGGCGTCGGTGAAGCGCCAGCCCAGCGACGGATCCTTCTTGCCGTAGTCCATGTGGCCATAGACCCGCTTGCCATCGAGCTCCTTGACGTCGTTGGAGAAGAACTCGGCGATATCCTCGTAGGCCGACCAGTTGGTCGGCACGCCGAGCTCGTAGCCATACTTGGCCTTGAACTTGTCCTGCAGGTCCTTGCGCGCGAACCAGTCGGCCCGGAACCAATACACGTTGGCGAACTGCTGGTCGGGCAACTGGTACAGCTTGCCGTCGGGCGCCGTGGTGAACTTGGTGCCGATGAAGTCCTTCAGGTCCAGCCCGGGATTGGTGTACGCCTTGCCCGCCCCCGCTATGTAGTCCGAGAGCGGCAGGATGGCGCCATACCGGTAGTGCGTGCCGATCAGGTCCGAATCGGAGATCCAGCCGTCGTAGATGGACTTGCCGGACTGCATGGACGTCTGCAGCTTCTCGACCACGTCGCCTTCCTGGATCAGGTCGTGGTTGACCTTGATGCCGGTGATCTCGGTGAAGGCGCGCGCCAGCGTCTTGGCTTCGTACTCGTGCGTCGTGATGGTCTCCGACACCACGTTGATCTCGCTCACTCCCTGGGCCTTCAGTTTCTGGGCCGCGTCGATGAACCACTTCATTTCAGCCATCTGCTGGTCCTTGGACAGCGACGAAGGCTGGAACTCGCTGTCCACCCATTTCTTCGCTTCCGGCTCGCCAGCCCAGGCCGCCTGCGTCCCGATCAGGGCGATGGCGGCCGCCATGGCATGCATGCGCATTTTCATGACCTGTCTCCTCGATGCGCCTCCCCTGTCTTTGCTGCGGGACGCCGGGCCGGGGAAGGCTGGGCCGTTGTCCTGTAAGACCCCCAACGATTTTCCGGGGCAGCGGATGCGTGCCGCTACCCTTTGCGCATCACCAGCGCCAGCACCACCATCGACAGCACAAAACCGATCCAGACCGTAGGCGGCTCGTCCAGCGCAAACCACTCCATCGCCTTGCCGCCCAGTCCGACGTAGGCGAGATTGATCCACGCCGCGATCATCAGGCCGATGAACAGGCGGTCGCCACGCGTGGTGGCGATGGGCAGGAACCCCTTGCGCATGCGCGTGGGCGAGCGCAGCTCCCAGATCGTCATGCCCGCCAGCATCAGCGCGATGCAGGCGAAGAACACCGCCACCGGCGTCGTCCATACCATCCAGCCGAACATGGCGCCCTCCCCTCAGACCCGGCCCATCGCGAAGCCCTTCGCGATGTAGTGCCGCACGAACCAGATCACGATGGCGCCCGGCACGATGGTCAGCACGCCCGCGGCGGCCAGCACGCCCCAGTCCATGCCCGAGGCCGACACGGTGCGCGTCATGGTGGCCACGATGGGCTTGGCGTTGACCGAGGTCAGCGTGCGCGCCAGCAGCAGCTCCACCCAGCTGAACATGAAGCAGAAGAACGCCGCCACCCCCACCCCGGCCTTGATCAGCGGCAGGAAGATGGTGAGGAAGAAACGCGGGAAGCTGTAGCCGTCCACGTAGGCGGTCTCGTCGATCTCGCGCGGCACGCCCGACATGAAACCCTCCAGGATCCACACCGCCAGCGGCACGTTGAACACCAGGTGCGCCAGCGCCACCGCCAGGTGGGTGTCCATCAGTCCCAGCGAGGTATACAGCTGGAAGAAAGGCAGCAGGAACACCGCGGGCGGCGTCATGCGGTTGGTCAGCAGCCAGAAGAACACGTGCTTGTCGCCGATGAAGCGGTAGCGCGAGAACGCATAGGCGGCCGGCAACGCCACCGCCAGCGAGATCACCGTGTTGATCAGCACGTAGATCAGCGAATTGATGTAGCCCGAGTACCAGGCCGGATCGGTGAAGATGGTGCGATAGTGCTCGACCGTGAAGTCGCTGGGCCACAGCGTCAGGCTGCCGAGGATCTCGGTATTGGTCTTGAACGACATGTTGACCATCCAGTACAGCGGCAACACGGCGAACAGCAGGTACAGCGCGAGAAAGATCCCGCGCCAGGAGGAACGGCGCTCAGCCATGGCGGCTCTCCTCGTCCAGCCCGCCGGCGGTGCCGGCGCGCTGCATCCAGTTGTACAGCACGAAGCACAGCAGCAGAATGATCAGGAAGTAAACGATCGAAAACGCCGCCGCCGGCCCCAGGTCGAACTGCCCCACCGCCTTCTGGGTCAGGTACTGCGACAGGAAGGTGGTGGCGTTGCCGGGCCCGCCGCCGGTCAGCACGAAAGGCTCGGTGTAGATCATGAAGCTGTCCATGAAGCGCAGCAGCACGGCGATCATCAGCACGCCGCGCAGCTTGGGCAGCTGGATATAGCGGAACACCGCGAAGGCCGACGCGCCGTCGATGCGCGCGGCCTGGTAGTAGGCGTCCGGAATCGCGCGCAGGCCCGCGTAGCAAAGCAGCGCCACCAGCGGGGTCCAGTGCCATACGTCCATGACCAGGACGGTCAGCCACGCGTCCAGCGCGTCGCCCGTGTAGTTGTAGTCCAGCCCCAGCGCCGCCAGGGCCGCGCCCAGCAGGCCGATATCGGTGCGCCCGAACACCTGCCAGATGGTGCCCACCACGTTCCAGGGAATCAGCAGCGACAGCGCGATGACGACCAGCACGGCCGAGGCCCGCCAGCCGCTGGCCGGCATGGCCAGCGCCAGCAGGATGCCCAGCGGGATCTCGATCAGCAGCACCGCCAGCGAAAAGCCGACCTGGCGCCACAGCGCGCCATGCAGCTCTTCGTCCTGCAGCACCGCGGCAAACCATTCGGTGCCCACGAAGACCCGCCGGTCGGGCGCGATGATGTCCTGCACCGAATAGTTGACGATGGTCATCAGCGGCAGGATGGCCGAGAACGCCACGCACAGCACCACGGGCAGCACCAGCAGCCAGGCCCGGTGATCGATCGGTTTCATCGGATCAGCTCCTCGTCGCGGTAAAAGCAGCTATGGCGATTGAGCACCGCCAGCCAGACCGTATCGCCGGCGTCGGGCAGCGCCGCATCCAGCGGCAGGCGCGCCCGCAGCGCGATGGACTCGAACTCGGCGCCCAGCAAGGCATAGGTGCCGACGTCCTGCACCCGCGTCACCCGCACCGGCAGCGCGCCGGGCGTGTGCGGGGCGGCCACGCGCAGGTATTCGGGCCGCACGCCCAGCTGGACCGGGCCGCCCTGCGCCAGCGCCTCGGCCTGGCTGGCCGTCAGCCCCTCCAGGCGTTGCGACCCGATGCGCAGCGCGCCGTCGCGCCACTCGGCCGGCAGGAAATTCATGCCCGGCGAACCGATGAAATGCCCCACGAACGTATGCGCGGGCCGCTCGAACAGGTCGTCCGGCGTGCCCACCTGCACCGCGCGTCCGCGCGACATCACCATCACCCGCTCGGCGAACGTCAGGGCCTCGGTCTGGTCGTGCGTGACATAGATCAGGGTCAGCTTGAACTCGTGGTGGATTTCCTTCAGCTTGCGCCGCAGCTCCCACTTCAGGTGCGGGTCGATCACCGTCAGCGGCTCGTCGAACAGGATGGCCGACACATCGCTGCGCACCAGGCCGCGCCCCAGCGAGATCTTCTGCTTGGCGTCCGCCGTCAGGCCGCTGGCGCGGCGCTCCAGCACCGCCGACAGCTCCAGCATTTCGGCGATGCGGCCGACCCGCTCGCGGATATGCGCCTGCGGCACGCCCCGGTTGCGCAGCGGAAAGGCCAGGTTGTCGGCCACGGTCATGGTGTCGTAGACCACCGGGAACTGGAACACCTGGGCGATGTTGCGTTGCTGCGGCGTGCGGCCGGTCACATCCTGGCCGTCGAACAGCACCCGGCCCTGCGAAGGCCGCAGCAGGCCGGACACGCAATTGAGCAAGGTGGTCTTGCCGCAGCCCGACGGTCCCAGCAAGGCGTAGGCGCCGCCATCCTCGAAGGTGAAGCGCAGCGGCAGCAGCGCGTAGTCGTCCTCGCCGCGCGGGTCGGCGCCGTAGGCATGCGCCAGGTCGAGCTCGATGCTGGCCATCAGCGCGCCTCCCCGGCGCGGCGCGGCGCCGCCAGCAGCGCGCCGTCCGGCCCGAAGGCGTAGCTGTCGGCCGGATCGAAATACAGCGTCAGGCGCGAATCCAGCGGATAGCGGTGCACGCCGGTCAATTGCGCCACGACCGGGCCGGCGGGCGTGCGCACGTGCACGAACGAATCCGATCCGGAGATCTCGGCCAGCTCGACCACGCCCGGCAAGGCCACGTCGGCGGCGCGCCCCTCGGTGCGGAACACCCCGGCGCGCAGCCCCGCCGTCAGCGCATCGTCGCCGGTCTCGGGCGGCGGCAGCGCGCACGGCACCGCCACGCCCGAGGCCAGCATGAAGCCGCCGTTGGCGCGCCGCGCCGGAAACAGGTTCATGGGGGGGTCGCTGAAGGCCCGGGCCACCCGGATGGAATTGGGGCGATGGAACACTTCGGCGGTCGGACCGTATTGCAGCAGGCGGCCGGCATCGAGCACCGCGGTATGGCCTCCCAGCAGCAAGGCCTCGGCGGGCTCGGTGGTGGCATAGACCACGGTCGAGCGCCCCTGGGCGAACAGGCCGGCCAGCTCTTCGCGCAAGGCTTCGCGCAGCTTGTAGTCCAGGTTGACCAGCGGCTCGTCCAGCAGCACCAGCGGCGCGTCCTTGACCAGCGCGCGCGCCAGCGCCACGCGCTGCTGCTGGCCGCCGGACAGTTCGGACGGATAGCGATCCAGCAGGTGCCCGATATGCAGGCGTTCGGCCATGGCCCGCACGCGCGCCGGGATATCGGCGGCGCCGCGCAGGCGCAGCGGCGAGGCGATGTTGTCGGCCACCCGCATCGAGGGGTAGTTGATGAACTGCTGGTACACCATGGCGACGTTGCGCTGGCGCACCGGCACGCCGGTGACATCGGCGCCGTCGACCAGCACCTTGCCCTCGGTGGGGCGGTCCAGCCCGGCCATGACGCGCATCACCGAGGTCTTGCCGGCCAGGGTCGCCCCCAGCAGCACGGTCATGGCGCCCGGCGCGGGCCGCAAGCTGAGCGGGTACAGGTGTACCTGTGACCCCGCGCGCAGTTGAATTCCGTCCAGAACCAGCTGCATCTCTCCTCCGGCAAACGCGGTACGATTGCTTTCGTTGCTTTCTTTGCGTTTTAACGAACAAGCGAAAGAAAAACAATCTTGCACCGCGTCATTATCTTTCGGTTTTGTTGTTTTATGATGTGAACATGACCCTCAATCCCAGACAAAGCGCCTTGGTCGAACTGGTTCGCACGCAGGGCTCGGCCACCATCGAAGCGTTGGCGCGACATTTCGACGTCACGCTGCAGACCGTGCGGCGCGACGTAAACCTGCTTTCCGAAGCCGGCATGCTGTCGCGCTTTCATGGCGGCGTGCGGATCGAGTCGTCGACCATCGAAAACATCGCCTACCGCAAGCGCCAGGGGCTGCATGCCGAGGGCAAGCGCCGCATCGCCGAGGCGGTGGCCCGCGCGGTGCCCGACGGCTGTTCGCTGCTGATCAACATCGGCACCACCACCGAGGCCATCGCGCGCGCCCTGCTGCGCCATCGCGGCCTGCGCGTCATCACCAACAACCTGCACGTGGCCGACATCCTGTCCGACAACCCGGATTGCGAAGTCATCGTGGCCGGGGGCGTGGTGCGTTCGCGCGACCGCGGCATCGTCGGCGAGGCCACGCTGGACTTCATCCGCCAGTTCAAGGTCGACATCGGCCTGATCGGCATATCCGGCATCGAGGCCGACGGCACCTTGCGCGACTACGACTTCCGCGAGGTGCGCGTGGCGCGCGCCATCATCGAACAATCGCGCGAGGTCTGGCTGGCCGCCGACAGCAGCAAGTTCCAGCGCCAGGCCATGGTCGAGCTGGTGCACGTCTCGCGCATCCACCGCTTCTTCACCGACGCCCAGCCGCAAGAGCCGCTGGCCCAGGTGCTGCAGGACGCCGGCGTGCGCTGCGACGTCGCCGCGCAGTCGGCAGGCGCCGCCACGGCCTGAGCGCCTGCCCAGCCCCTTTCCCCGCCCCGAACAGAATCCATGACCGCCCCTACCCTCGCTCCCATCGACCCGCCCGCGCGCGCGCAACTGCTTGCCGACCTGCAAGGCGCCCCCGATTGGGATGTCATCGTCATCGGCGGCGGCGCCACCGGCCTGGGCACCGCGGTCGATGCCGCCGCGCGCGGCTACCGCACCCTGCTGGTGGAGGCCGCCGACTTCGCCAAGGGCACCTCCAGCAAGGCCACCAAGCTGGTGCACGGCGGCGTGCGCTACCTGGCGCAGGGCAATATCAGCCTGGTGCGCGAGGCCCTGCACGAACGCGGCCTGCTCAACCGCAACGCGCCGCACCTGGTGTGGCCGCTGGGCTTCGTCGTGCCGGCCTACAGCCTGCTGGACCAGCCGTTCTACGGCGTCGGCCTGAAGATGTACGACATGCTGGCCGGCAAGCTGAACCTGGCGCCCAGCCGCTGGCTGTCGCGCGGCGAAACGCTGCGCCACGCCGCCACCGTGGCCGAGCGCGTCAACGGCCGCGCCTTGCGCGGCGGCATCCTGTACTACGACGGCCAGTTCGACGACGCGCGCCTGGCCATCGCCCTGATGCGCACCCTGTACGACCTGGGCGGCGTGGCGCTGAACTATGCGCGCGCGGTCGGCCTGACGCGCACGGACGGCCGCGTCGACGGCGTGACGGTGGCCGACGCGCTGGGCGAGCTGCGCGTGACGCTGCGCGCCAAATGCGTGGTCAACGCCACCGGCGTGTGGGTCGACGCGGTGCGCCGCATGGACGACCCCGATGCGCAGACCATGGTGGCGCCCAGCCAGGGCGTGCACCTGACGCTGCCGCGCGACTTCCTGCCCGGCGAAGACGCCATTCTCATACCCAAGACCGACGACGGCCGGGTGCTGTTCGTGGTGCCCTGGAACGGCCACACCATCGTCGGCACCACCGACACGCCGCGCACCGACCTGCCGCTCGATCCGCAGGCCGGCCAGAACGAAATCGACTTCATCCTTGCCACCGCGGCGCGCTACCTGAGCCGCAAGCCCACCCGCGCCGACGTGACCAGCGTGTGGGCCGGCCTGCGTCCGCTCGTCAAGGCCACCGGCGAAGCCTCGACCAAGTCGCTGTCGCGCGAACACACCATCGTGGTCTCCAAGGGCGGGCTGGTCACGGTCACCGGCGGCAAATGGACCACCTACCGCAAGATGGCCCAGGATGTGGTCGACACCGCCATCCAGCACAAGCTGCTGGCCGCGGCGCCCTGCCGCACGGCCGAGTTGCCGCTGCATGGCGCGCCGGCCGACGGGCAGCCCAGCGGCGCGCCCCACGGCACGCCCGACAGCTACTACGGCACCGACCTGGCGACGCTGCGCGCGCTGCCCGGCGCCGACCGCATGCTGGTCAAGGCCAGCGCCCTGACCGAGGCGCACGTGCGCTATGCCGCCCGCCACGAACTGGCGCGCACCGTGGAGGACGTGCTGGCCCGCCGCAATCGCGCCCTGTTCCTGGACGCCGAGGCCGCCGTGCTGGCCGCGCCCGAAGTGGCCCGCATCCTGGCGCAGGAACTCGGCCACGACGAAGCCTGGAGCCGCGCCACGCTGGCCGAGTTCGAGGCCGTGGCCGCGCACTACCGTCTGGCCTAGCCCCGGTAGTAAGCCTAGCCGTGGCCGTTGTCCAGCGCGGTCAGCATGGCGCGGGCGGCGCGCTCGGACGAGGCGGGGTTCTGCCCGGTGATGAGCAGTCCGTCGCTGACCACGTAGGCGTGCCAATCCTCGGCCTTGCTGTAGCGCGCGCCCAGGGCGACCAATTCGTCTTCCACCAGGAACGGCACCACCTCGGTCAGCTGCACGACCGCTTCCTCCGTGTTGCTGAAGCCGGTCACCTGGCGGCCCGCCACCAGCGGCGCGCCGTCGGCGGCGCGGGCGTGCCGCAGCACGCCGGGCGCATGGCACACGGCCGCCACCGGCTTGCCGCCGGCCAGGAAGGTCTCGATCAATGCGGTCGAATGCGCGTTCTCGGCCAGGTCCCACAGCGGGCCATGCCCGCCCGGATAGAACAGCGCGTCGAAGTCGGCCGCGCGCATGTCGGCCAGCCGCGCCGTGCGCGCCAGTTCGCGCTGCGCCTGGGTGTCGGCCGCGAAGCGGCGGGTCGCCTCGGTCTGGGCGTCGGGCTCGTCGCTCTTGGGATCCAGCGGCGGCTGGCCGCCGGCTGGCGAGGCCAGCGTGACACGTGCGCCGGCGTCGACGAATACGTAATAAGGCGCGGCGAACTCCTCGAGCCAGAACCCCGTCTTGCGGCCGGTGTCGCCCAGCCGGTCATGTGAAGTCAGCACCATCAGTATTTTCATGCGTCGCTCCTGGGGAAGAGGCAGTCCGCGGCATGGGCGGCCGGCCATGACCCGCCCATTACACCATCGGCCGGCGGCGCCATGGGACAGACACAAGAATTCTTACGCCTGCGGCGTATCATCGCCCTATCGAGCCTGCTCGCTTCACGGAAATCCGCCATGTGTCTTGCCGTCCTGGCCCTGCACGCCCTTCCCGGCCTGCCGGTGCTGATCGCCGCCAACCGCGACGAATTCCATGCCCGCCCCACCGCCGAGGCCACGCGCTGGCCCGGCAGCCCCGCCCTATACGCCGGCCGCGACCTGCTGGCCGGCGGCACCTGGATGGGCGTCAGCGACCAGGGCCGCTATGCGGTAGTCACCAATTTCCGCGATCCCGGCAACATCCAGCCCGACGCGCCCTCGCGCGGCGCCCTGGTGGAAGCCTTCCTGCGCGGCGAGGCCAGCGCGCAGGACTACCTGCACGACATACACGCCCGTGGCGCGCGCTACAACGGCTTCAACCTGATCGTCGGCGACGCCGGCGGCGCCTGGTACTGCAGCAACCGCGACGGCGCGCCGCGGCGCCTGGCCGATGGCGTCTACGCCCTGTCGAACCATTTGCTCGATACGCCCTGGCCCAAGCTGGCGCGCACCAAGGCCGCCTTCGAACGCATCATCGCCGCCACGCCGCAACCCGACCTGCCCGCGCTGTACGCGGCCCTGGCCGACCCCACGCCGGCGGCCGACCACGAATTGCCGGCCACCGGCCTCGCCCTGGAGCGCGAACGCCTGCTCAGCAGCCCCTTCATCGTCAGCCCCGACTATGGCACCCGCAGCGCCTGCGTCCTGGCGCTGCATGACGATGGCCGGGGCGAACTGCACGAGCGGCGCTTCCGTCCCGACGGCGCGATCGCCGGCCAGACCGACCTGGACTTCTCCTGGCGCGGCGCGCGCGCCGAACTTCACCGCGCCTCCTGTGTCTAAGTAGTTCCCATCAGGGCGCGCGGCCGGCCCTGCGCGCCCGCCTTACAGGAGAACTCTCCATGAACAAACGTCATGAACGCGCATGGATGGCGGCGGCGCTGGCCGCCGGCAGCATTGCGCTGGGCGGCGCTGCGCAGGCGCAAGACGCGCTGCCCGCGGTGCAACAGCAAGGCAGTGTCCAATTCGTAACCGGCGGCGTCGGCCTGGACGAATCCGAGGCCATGAAGGCCGCCAGCAAGGACTATCCGCTGGCCCTGACCTTCGCGGCGCGCGGCGATGGCCGCAGCGGCCTGTACCTGGCCGATGTCTCGGTGCAGATCCTCGACCGTAGCGGCAAGTCCGTCCTCGATGCGAAAGCCGACGGCCCCTACCTGCTGGCCAAGCTGCCGGCCGGCACCTACCGCGTCAAGGCCACCTCGGGCGGCGTCGAGCAGACCCGCCAGGTCAGCGTGCGTCCGGGCAGCACCGCGCGCGCGGTGTTCGAATGGAAGGACTGAGGCCGCACCGGCGCCAAGGCGCGGCCGGCCCCGGACGGGGCCTGACGCCCAGGAGCTGGGCATCAGGCCGCGGCCGTCAATTCGCGCGGATCCCGCGCTCGTCGATCAGCTTTTTCCAGCGCGCGGTCTCGGACCGCACGAACTCGCCCAATTGTTCGGGCGTGCCGCCGGCGCCGTAGGCCCCGATGGCCGCCAGGCGTTCGCGCGACGCGTCCGAGCGCAGCACGTCGTTGACCGCCGCATTGATCTCGCCGATGACCGCGTCCGGCGTGCCGGCCGGGGCCATCAGCGAGAACCAGGAACTGACGTCGAACCCCTTGTATCCCAGCTCGTCCAGGGTGGGAACGTCCGGCAGCACGTCGGAGCGCTTGATGGTGGTGACGGCCAGCGCCTTGTACTTGCCCGACTTGATCAGCGGCTGGGCGGTGGGCACGACATCGAACATGAAATCGAGCCGGCCGCCCAGCATGTCCGTGATGGCCGGCGCGCTGCCCTTGTAGGGAATATGGTTGGCGGCCAGCCCGGCGCTGCTCAGGAAGTACTCGCTGACCAGGTGGGTGATGTTGCCGGTTCCCGCCGAGCCATAGTTCAAGCCGCCCGGCTGCGCCTTGGCCTGCTTCACGAATTGCGCGACGTCGTCGACCGGCGCCGAGGGCAGCGTCACCAGCACCGCCGGCGTCTTCGCCAGCAACACCACCGGCGCCAGCTCCGTGGCCACGTCGTAGCCGACCGGCCCCAGGCTGGGGTTGACCGTGACCGGCCCGACCGAACCCAGCAGCAGCGTGTAGCCGTCGGGCTTGGCGCGGGCCACCGACTGGATGCCGATGGCGCCGCCGGCGCCCGCCTTGTTCTCGACCACGACCGACTGCGACCACTTCTCGGACAAGCCCGCCGCCACCGTGCGGGCAACGATGTCCACGGCGCCGCCCGGCGTGAACGGCACCACGATGGTCACGGGCCGTTGCGGAAACGAATCCGCCGGCGCCGCGCTCGCCAAGGCGCTGCCCAGCAGCAGCGCGGCCATCAGGCCTTTCTGCATCACTCTCACCCTTTTCTCCTTGTATGGTTTCCCGGATCAGCCGTCGCTCAGGCCGGCAGCCTGCCCGCCTGGACCAGCGCGGCCCGAACGCGCGCGCGCTCGGCGTCGCTCAGGTCGACCCACGGCAGGCGCACGCGGCCGCTGGGCAGGCGGCCCAGCATGACCAGCGCCTCTTTCATGCGCGTGTGCATGTCAAGCGTCGGTGCGCTGTAGAAGCAGCTGGCCATGGGATAGATCTGGTCGTTGATGGCGCGCGCGGCCGCCAGGTCATTGGCCTGCACCGCCTCCCAGAGGGCGACATGCAGGTCCGCGTGCACGCTGCCGGAGCCCGACAGGATGCCGTTGCAGCCCAGCACGAGCGACGGCATGAGCCATGCGCTGTGCGTCGTCAGGACGTTGACCGGACGCGGCAGCGATTGCAGCACACGGATGTTGCGCTCGTGCTCGATCGGATTGTTGCTGCGGTCCTTGATGGCCATCACCGAAGGCACTTCCTCGGCCAGCTTGACCAGGGTATCCAGCGGATGCGCCATGCCGGTCGAGGTCTCGTACTGGAAAACGATCAGCGGCAGGTCGGTGGCGTCGGCGATGGCCTTGTAATGGCCCAGGGTCATCCCGGGCAACATGGCCGCCCCGCGTGCGAACACGGCGGGCGGAAACACCAGCAGGCAGGACGCGCCGCCGGCCTCGGCCTGGCGCGCGATCCGCGCGGCGTCCAGCGGACCGTGCGCATACACGCCGTGCATCAACGGGACCTGGTCGCCGACCTCGTCGGCCATCACGTCCAATGCGCGGCGCTGCTCGTCGAGCGTGAGCCCCGGGATCTCCTGCGAGACGCCGTTGACGCAGAGCGCGGAAATGCCGCGCACCGACGCCAGCTCGCGAATATGCGCGCGCAGGGATTTTTCGTCGATGGAAAGGTCTTCGTTGAACGGCATCAGCGCCGCGGGGATCACGCCCGCGGGGACATAACCGGGAAATCTTGCTGCCATGAGTGCTCCTGGGTTTCCGAAAATAATGCACAAAACGCAGGCGGACTATAGGAAAATCGCCCAGGAGCCTCAATTAAATTGTCCACCAAGTAAACATGAAAAACAGTCCCGCATCGCCCCCGCGCGATACCGCGCAATCCCTGCGCAGATCGATCGAAATCCTGAAGGCTTTGTCCGCGCCGATGAAGCGTGGGTTTTCACTTAGTGAACTATCGAGAATGACCGCCCTGCCGCACCCTACGGTGCTGCGGCTGCTGCGCCACCTGACCGGCCTGGGCATGGTCGCCTGGGATCCCGCGACCAAGATCTACCGGCTGGGCACGCTGACCTTCGAGCTGGGCCTGGCGGCGGCCGAGCATTGCGACATCCGGGGCCTGTGCGGCGATGCGCTGGACCGGCTGCAGGCCGAGACGCAGGACACCTGCTACCTGACCATGCGCAGCGGATTCGACGCCGTCTGCATCGATCGGCGCGAGGGCGCCTCGCCCATACGCGTGCTGACGCTGGACATCGGCAGCCGCCGCCCGCTGGGCGTGGGCGCCGCGGGGCTGGCCATCCTCGACTGTCTGCCCGAGGAAGAAGCGGAAACCGTCATCCAGGCCAGCGAATCCAAGCTGGACCGGTACAACCGCATGAGCACCGACATCATGCGCATGCTGCTGAACGAAACGCGCGAACGCGGCTACGCGGTGTGCGGCAACTGGGTCACGCTGGGCGTGACGGCGGTCGCCGTGCCGATCTGCATCGAGGACGGAAGGCCGATCGGATCGCTCAGCGTGTCCGCCGTGAGCCACAGAATGCCCGCCGACAGATGGCCCGACATCGCGCGCGCGCTGCAACGGGAAATGCATGAGATACACCGGAAACTGCAGGGCCCGTCGAGCCGCCCCGGCTACGGCGGCTGAGCGGATGCCGCGGCGCCTGCCCGTGCAGTGTGCCTGTCCCAGCGGGGACAGATACCGTCTTGGCAGTCAACCGTTCATGGCGTAGAGCGGTGTGCCTGTCCCGGCGGGGACAGGCACACCATGCCGCAGGCGCCGGTCTCCATGCGGGGACAGGCACACTGCGCGGGCAGGCGCCGCGCTCAATGCCCGGCCAGCAGTATCGCCACGTTGACCAGCAGCGCGGCCAGCCATACAAGCGAGCGCAGATTGCCCCAGCCGCCGATGTACAGCGCCACATAGACCAGGCGCGCGACCAGCCAGGCGCCCATCAGCACATGCAGCGTGGCGGCGGGCGCCTGGGTGTACAGCGCGTAGAGCGCGGCCGCGAAGAAAAACGGCAAGGCCTCGAAGGTATTGGCCTGGGCTGAATTGGCGCGCGCGCGCCAGCCTTCCTGGCCGGCCAGCCAGGGGCGCGGATCGTTGTTGTCGTAGCGGCGGCCGCCGGCCTTGGCCGCGATCGCGGGAACCAGCGGCAGCAAGGCCGCCGCGAGCAGGAGTGCTGCGGTTGCGTTCATGGAAATCCTTTGCGGCGCCATGCGCGCGCCTCGTGGGTCCAGGGCCGAGGCCCGAAGGCTCCGATCTTGCCGCCGCCGGCCGTGGCGCGTCAATGGCGGCCCCCGCTACGAATGCCCGGGTTTCATGCGGGCGACCCAGTCGCGCGCCGGATCGCGCCGCGCGCCGCGATTGAACACGGCGGTCAGGACCATGGCGATCAGCGCCCCCAGCCCGGCCAGGGCCATGTCCTTCTGGGCATCCCAGATATCGCCCTGGGTGCCCAGGTACGCCACGCCCAGTTCGCCGCCGAAGAATTCGGCCGCGCCCCATTCGATCAGCTCGTACAGGGCCGAGGTGGACAAGGCCACGTCCAGCGGCAGCAGATAGCCCCAGAAGCCGCGCACCTCGACCACGCGCAGGAAGACCTCGCGGATCGGGTATGCCAGCAGCAGTCCATACGACAAGTGCACCAGCCGGTCGAACTGGTTGCGCTCCCAGCCCAGCAGCTGGTCCAGGCTGTGGCCGGTAAGGCGTTGCCACCAGGCGTCGTAGGGCACCAGCGAATAGGTGTAGTGCGCGCCCACGGCGTGCAGGCACAGGTACAGGAAGATCAAGGTGTAGGACACCCGCGAAAATACGAACCAGCGCCGCGTCGCGTACAGCGCGACGCCGAACGCCAGCACCAGGGCGTTCTCGAGCAGCCAGTCGGCGCGGTCATGGGGGTCGATGGCCAGCGCCAGCCACAGCGCCGCATACAGCACGGCCAGCGCCGGCAGATAGCGCCGGCGGGCAAACAGCCCGGCGCGCGCTTCAGTCATCGCGCACCCTGCCGCGCAGGCGCTTGGTTTCGCCGTGCTGGACCTTGCTCTGCACGCGCCGGCGCTGCGAACCCAGGGTCGGCCGGGTGGCGCGGCGCGGCCGCACCGGCCGCAGGGCATCGCGCAGCAGCGCCAGCAGGCGCTCGACGGCGTCGGCGCGGTTCTTCTCCTGGCTGCGATACGTCTGCGCCTTGATGACGATGACGCCGTCGCTGGAAATGCGCCGGTCCGCCAGTGCCAATACCGTCTCCTTGGCGCTGTCGGGCAGCGAGGAGGCGCGCACATCGAAGCGCAGATGAATGGCGCTGGACACCTTGTTGACGTTCTGTCCGCCCGCGCCCTGCGCCCGGATCATGTCGAAATCCAGTTCGCGTTCGTCCAGATAGAGGGAACCCAATACATGCAGCATAGGGCGCCAGTCTACGCCTGTTGCCGGAAGCGGCAAACGCCCGGGCCGCCACCCCGGTAAAATGGTGGATCGATCCACCTATCCTGGCCCTGGCGACGCCGGACCAGCATCATGACCTACTCCGTCAAAGAACTCTTCAAGACCCTGCAAGGCGAAGGCGCCCAGGCCGGCCGCGCAGCGGTCTTCTGCCGCTTTGCGGGCTGCAATCTCTGGACCGGACGCGAAAGCGACCGCGCCGGCGCCGCCTGTACATTCTGCGATACCGATTTCGTCGGCACCGATGGCCAGGGCGGCGGCAAGTTCGCCGACGCGGCCGGCCTGGCCGACGCCATCGCGGCGTGCTGGGGCGACAGCCCCGCCAGCCGCTACGTCGTCTTCACCGGCGGCGAGCCGCTGCTGCAGCTGGACCAGGCCCTGCTGCAGGCCGTGCACGCGCGCGGCTTCACGGTGGCCATCGAAACCAACGGCACCTTGCCGCCGCCGCCGGGCATCGACTGGATCTGCGTCAGCCCCAAGGGCCGGGCGCCGCTCGTCGTCGAGCGCGGCCACGAGCTCAAGCTGGTATTTCCGCAGGCCGACGCGCGCCCCGAGGCGTTCGCCCACCTGGCGTTCGAGCACTTCTTCCTGCAGCCCATGGACGGCCCCGCGCGCGCGGCCCACACCGCCCAGGCCGTGCAGTACTGCCTCGATCACCCGCAATGGCGCCTGAGCCTGCAAACCCACAAATACATAGGTATTCCATGACTGTCCGCCCCATCGCCGGAGATGCGCGATGATTTCCGTCACCCGCCGGCTCGAGTTCGACGCCGGCCACCGCATTCCCGATCACAACAGCCAGTGCCGCAACCTGCACGGACACCGGTACGTGCTGGAAGTCACGCTCAGCGGCGACATCGTGCAGGCGCCCGGCGCTTCCGACAATGGCATGCTGATGGATTTTTCCGAGATCAAGCGCATCGCCAGGACGCACATCGTCGACGTCTGGGACCACGCCTTCCTGGTCTACGAGGGCGACCACGCCGTACGCAGCTTTCTCGATACGCTGCCGGACCACAAGACGGTGGTTCTCGACCGCATTCCCACGGCCGAGAACCTGGCCAGCATCATTTTCGCGACGCTGGCGCCCCACTACCACGGGCACTACGGCGCGGACCTGCGCCTGACCCGGGTGCGCCTGTACGAAACGCCGAACTGCTGGGCCGACTGCGGCAGCTGACGGCCCCCGGCGCACGGCCGCCTACAGGCCGTTCTCGCGCGTGGCCAGCAGGTAGCGCTCGGCGGCGCCGTCGTTGACGCTGGCCCACAGCAGCTGGTCGGCGCGGAAGGCGCGCCACGACTCCAGCACCTTGGCGAAACGCGGACTCTTGGCGGCGTACTCCTCCAGCACCTCGCGCGTGGCCTTCTGCATGGCGGCCATGATCTCGGGCGACCACGATTGCAGTTTGGCGCCCTGCGCCACCAGGCGCTTGAGCGCCGGGATGTTGTGGGCGTCGTACTTGGCCAGCAACTCTTCGCCGGCCATGGCGCAGGCGGCCCGCAACGCCGCCTGGTAGCGCGCCGGCAGCGTCTGCCAGGCCTCGCGGTTGACGTTCAGGCACAGGTTGGCGCCCAGTTCCATGACGCCCGGGCCGTAGTAGTACTGCGCCACCTTGGCGAAACCCAGCTTCTCGTCGTCGTAGGGACCGACGAACTCGACGGCGTCCAGCGAACCCTTCTCGAGCGCGGGATAGATGTCGCTGCCGGCGACCTGCTGCGGAATCGCGCCCAGCTTCTGGTACACCATGCTCAACAGGCCCGGCGTACGGATGCGCAGGCCCTTGAAATCCTCCGGCGTGCGCATCTGCTTGCGAAACCACCCGCCCATTTGCGCGCCGGTGTTGCCGCAGGGAATCGCGATGGCGTTGAAGCCCGCGTACAGCTCGTCGATCAGCGCCTGGCCGCCGCCTTGCAGCACCCATGCGCTGTGCTGGCGCGGCGTCAGGCCGAAGGGCACGCCGGTATCGAACACCAGCGCGGGCTCCTTGCCCATGTAGTAGAAGCCGGCGGTATGGCCGCACTCGGTGGTGCCGTTCTGCACCGCGTCCAGCACCTGCAGGGGCGGCACGATTTCGCCGGCCGGAAAGGCCCGGATGGCGAACTTCCCGTCGGTCAGTTCGCTGACGCGGGCGGTAATGGCCTCGGCCGCGCCCCATACCGTGTCGAGCGAGCGCGGGAAACTGCTGGGCATGCGCCAGCGTATGGTGGGCGCCTCTTGCGCCACCGCGGGCGCGGCCAGCACCGCGCTACCCGCGCCGGCGGCCGCCGCGGTCAGAAAACGACGTCGCTGCATGATGATGATCCCTCTTTCTTTGGTCGATGGCTGAAAAACTGGCGGCGGCGCGCGCCTCAATCCAGGCAGTCGGGCGCGGCCCGCAGCGCGCGCCGCGCGAAATAGGCGAAGGTCAGCGATTGGATCTTGGGTTTGACCAGGAAGTCGTGCGATTCCTGCGCCAGCTCGCCGGGCACCGCCTTGACCGGCCCGATGGCGCGCGCGCGCAGCTGCAGCATCGCCGCCTGCTCCATCCACAGCGCCATGACGGCGGACTCCTCGATCGAACTGCCGGCGGTCAACAGGCCATGGTTGGCCAGCAGGATGGCGCGCTTCTCGCCCAGCGCGGCCGAGATCACCTCGCCCTCGTCATCGCCGATGGGCAGGCCCGGCCACTCCGGCAGGTAGGCGCAATCGTTGTAGAACGGCGTGGCGTCCATATGCGCCACCACCAGCGGCTCGCCCACCATCGACAGGGCCGAGACGGCCGGCGGATGGGTGTGCACGATGCACTGCACGTTGGGCCGGTGCCGGTAAATCCAGATGTGGAAGCGGTTGGCGGGGTTGGGCAGCGATTTGCCGTCGAGCGGATTGAGGTCCTCGTCGATCAGGATCAGTTCGCTGGCGCGCGCCTCGTCGGCGCCCACGCCGAACGGCAGCGTCCAGAACGTGCCGGGCTCCTCGCCGCGCGCGGTGATCTGGCCGGCCAGCCCGCCATGCCAGTGGCCCTGCTCGGCCAGCATGCGGCAGGCGAGCGCCATTTTCTGGGCGCGCGTCCATTGCGGTTCGCTCACGCGCGACTCGATTTCGCGGTCGACGCGCGCGCGCAATACATCCTTGTCCTGCACTGTGTAAGAAGACGACATCATGCTTTCCATTCGGTTTCGTCTCGCCAAGCGAGAGCAATTTATTGCCTTATTATTGCCTAATAGGCAACTTGTTGCCCAACATACAAATAATTGCCCAAACCCTCAACGAGGGAAAACCCGCAAGACGGCGGGCCGCGTCCAAAAATGGCATCATGCGTGCTGACGCATTCCCCGCCACCGCCCATGACCGCCAAATCGCCGCCCATCCCCGCGCCCAGCCCCGAACAGATCGGCCTGCGCATCCGGGCCTTGCGCAAGCGGCAGAAACGCACCCTGGCCTGGCTGTCGGCGCAATGCAGCCTGGACAAGGGCTTTCTGTCGCGCCTGGAGCGCGGCGAGAAGTCGGCCTCGGTCGGCACCCTGCATACCGTGGCCGGCGCGCTGGGCAGCAGCCTGTCGGCCCTGCTGGGCGAGGCCGATCCGCAGACCGAGATCCAGATCGTGCGCGCCGCCGACCGGCACCGCATGACCACCGCCCCCGGGCCGGGCGAGCATATCTACGAAGCCATCACCCTGGGCAGCTCGCACAGCGGCCTGTCGGTCATGGTGGTCGAGGTCGGCACGCATGGCGCGCGCACCGAGGTCCACCATGCCGGCGACGAACTGATCTTCGTGCTCGACGGACGCATCCGGGTGCATTTCGGCGGCCATACCGTGCTGCTCGAACGCGACGACAGCGTGCGCTTTCCCGGCTACCTGCCGCACAGCCTGAGCGCCGAGGGCCGCAAGCTGGCGCGCGCCCTGGTCGTCATCGCCAGCGGCTGACCCCCCCCGCCCGGCGTGCATCCGCATGCACGGGCGCCTGTCCCCGCAGCGGCAAAGGTGCCTGTCCCCGCCACGCCCCGGATTGTCCCGCCCGGCACAATGCCCGCCAATTATCCATACAAACTAATTAATAGCATGCTAATAAATAGGATACAATCTAGATCATGAAAACCGCCACCGACAACCGCCTCATGGCCGTGACCGCCAACCTGATGGTGCTTTCGCGCGCCTATCGCAGCGCAGCCGACAAGGCCCTGGCCGACTTCGGCCTGTCCCAGGCCACCGCCTGGCCGGTCATCCTGACCGGCCGGCTGGGCGATGGCGTGCGCCAGGGCGCGCTGGCCGAGGCGCTGGGCGTCGAAGGCCCGTCGCTGGTGCGCGTGCTGGACCAGCTGGTCGCCGCCGGCCTGATCGAGCGCCGCGAAGACCCGCAGGACCGCCGCGCCCGCACCCTGCATCTCACTCCCGCCGGGCAGTCCCTGCGCGAACAGGTCGAGAACGTGCTGGTGCAATTGCGCCGCCAGCTTTTCCAGGGCATCGCCGACGCCGACCTGGAGACCTGCCTGCGCGTGTTCGATTCGCTCAAGTCGGCGCTGGGACGGGAGTCGGCCGCCGCGCGGGAGGACTACCGCCAATGAAGCTGCCTACCGCCGACGAGGCGGTGTTCTCGATCAAGTGCTACCTGGGCGCCATGCTGGCGCTCTATCTGTCGTACTCCATCGGCCTGCCGCGTCCGTTCTGGGCCATGACCACGGCCTATGTCGTTTCGCAGCCGTGGTCCGGCGCCGTGCGCTCCAAGGCGGTGTACCGCCTGGGCGGCACTTTCTTCGGCTCGGCCATGACGATCTATACCGTGCCGCGCCTGGCCAACTACCCCGTGCTGATGACGCTGGCCATGGTGCTGTGGGTCGGCCTGTGCCTGTACATCGCCGTGCTCGACCGCACGCCGCGCTCGTACCTCTTCATGCTGGCCGGCTATACCGCCGCCATGATCGGCTTTCCCAGCGTGACCGATCCGGCGCTGGTGTTCGACACCGGGCTGGCGCGTGTCGAGGAAATCAGCCTGGGCATCATCTGCGCCACGCTGGTCCACAGCGTGGTGCTGCCGCGCGGCATCGGCCGCGCCATGATGGGCCGCCTGGACGCCACCGTGCGCGACGCGCGCAGCTGGATCCAGGACGTGCTCGGCCAGCGCGGCGCCGCGCAGCACGCCAGGGACCGCCGCACGCTGGCCAACGACATCACCCAGCTGCGCCTGCTGTCGACCCACGTACCGTTCGACACCGGCAATATCCGCTGGACCGCCAACGCCCTGCGCGCCATGCAGGAACACATCACCGCGCTGACGCCGGCCGTCTCGGCCGTCGAGGACCGCCTGCAGGCCCTGCAGGCGCAGGGCCGCGCGCTGCCGGCGCCGGTGTCCAACGTGCTGGCCGATATCTCGGCCTGGATGGACGACAGCGGCCACGCCACGCGCGAGCAGGCCGTGCAACTGCGCGCCGCGCTGGCGCGCCTGGCGCCCGCGATCGACCGGCAGTCCGGCTGGCACGATGCGCTGCTGGCCAGCCTGGTCGCGCGCTTGCGCGAACTGGTCGACAGCTACGACGCCTGCCTGGTGCTGCGCCAGGACATCCGCGCCGGCCTGGGCGGCGCGCCGACCGGGCGCACCCGCCGCCTGACGCGCGGCGCGGCCCTGCATCGCGACCACGGCCTGGCGCTGCTGTCGGCGCTGGCCGCCGCGCTGGCCATCTCGGTGTGCTGCCTGTTCTGGATCGGCACCGCCTGGACCAACGGCGCCACCGCCGCCATGATGGCGGCCATTTTCAGCTGCTTTTTCGCCGCGCAGGACAACCCCGTGCCCGGCATCATGCAGTTCCTGACCTACACGATCTACTCAATCCCGCTGTCGGCGCTGTATCTGCTGGGCATCATGCCGGCCCTGCATTCGTTCGAGATGCTGGCGCTGGCCATTTTCCCGGTGGCCTTCGTCACCGGCGTCTACATCGCGCGCCCCACCACCACCGGCAAGGCCATGGCCGTGTTCTTCGGCCTGTCGGGCACGCTGGCGCTGCAGGACACGCACACGGCCGACCTGGTGTCGTTCGTCGACACGGTGGTGGCGCAGATCATCGGCGTGGCCGTGGCGGCCATCATCGCGGCGGTGTTCCGCACCGTCAGCGCCGAATGGAGCGCGCGCCGCATCCAGGCCGCCAACTGGAAGGAGCTGGCCGCGCTGGCCAGCGCCGGCCGCGCGCCGGCCCGCCTCGATTTCACCGCCCGCATGCTCGACCGCATCGGCCTGCTGCAACCGCGGCTGGCGCTGAGCAAGCGGCGCGACGACCAACTGGCCGACGACGCGCTGCGAGACCTGCGGGTCGGCAAGGACATCGCGGAACTGCAGCGCGCCCGCCGCCACCTGCCCATGGCCGATCCGGCCATCCAGCCGGTGCTGCGCGCGCTGGCCGGCCTGTTCCGCAGGCGCCCGGGCGGCCACGACGGCGGACGGCCGGCCGAACTGCTGCAAACCATCGACCGGGCCCTGTACAGCGTAAGCAACACGCCGGTCGCGCATGCGGCGCGCGAACGCGCCGTGGTGGCGCTGGTCGGGCTGCGCCGCGCGTTCTTTCCCGAGGCCGCCGCCTACCGGCCCGGCCGCGACGTGGAGTCCCCTGCATCATGATCGGCGAGTTCAATCTGTACGGCGTCTATTTCCCCTGGCTGCTGGTGCTGGGCGTGCTGACGCTGGGCGTGGCCTGGATCGCGCGGCGCGCGCTGGCGCGCATCGGCTTCTACCGGCTGGTGTGGCATCCGGCCTTGTTCGACCTGGCGCTGTTCATCGTGCTGCTGTATGGCGCCTCGCTGATTTCCCCGCATATTTTCCAGAGATGAGAAGATGAAATTCCCGCAATCGCTGCGTCCCGCCGCGCTCGGCAAATTCGCCGTCACCGCTGCCGTCGTGGCCGCCGCCGTGTATGCCGGCTGGCAGCTATGGGCGCATTACGAACTCGAACCCTGGACCCGCGACGGCCGGGTCAAGGCCTATGTGGTGCAGGTTGCCCCCGACGTCTCGGGGCTGGTGACCGCCGTGCCGGTGCGCGACAACCAGGATGTGCGGGCCGGCGACGTGCTGTTCGAGATCGACCGGGCGCGCTTCCAGCTGGCCTACGACCAGGCGCAGGCAGCGCTGCGCGCGCAGCAGGTAGCGCACGAGCAGGCGCTGCGCGACGTCAAGCGCAATCGGGCCCTGGGCCAGTTGGTGGCCGCCGAAGCGCTCGAACAGAGCCAGACGCGCCTGCGGCAGATCGAGGCCGCGCGCGCGCAGGCCGAAGTGCAGCTGGATACCGCCCGGCTCAACCTGGCGCGCAGCCGCGTGGTGGCGGGCGTGGCCGGACGGGTCACCAACCTCGACCTGCGCGCCGGCTCCTATGCCAGCGCCGGCAAGCCCGTGATGGCGCTGGTCGACGCCGGCTCGTTCTACATCGAGGGCTATTTCGAGGAAACCAAGCTGGCGCGCATCCACGAAGGCGATGGCGTCACCGTCACGCTGATGGGCGATTCGCGCGCGATCCGCGGCCATGTCGAGAGCATCGCGCTGGGCATCGCCGACCGCGACCGCAGCACCGGCGCCAATCTGCTGCCCAACGTCAACCCGACCTTCAACTGGGTGCGGCTGGCCCAGCGCATCCCGGTGCGCGTACGGATCGACCAGGTGCCCGCCGGCGTGCGGCTGGTGGCCGGCCAGACCGCCACCGTCGCCATCGACGAAGCCGGCCCCCGCCCATCCTGATTCCGTTTTTTTCGCATCGTTGTTGTCATGTCCATACGCTCTCTCCTGCCGCTGACCCTGGCCCTGGCTCTGGCCGGCTGCGCCGCCGTCGGCCCCGACTATCGCCTGCCCGACCAGGCGGCGGCCAAACGCTCGGCCGCCGCCGCGCCATTCGTGCAGGCGCGCGAGCAGGCGGTCTACCGGCAGGACGAACTGCCGCCGCACTGGTGGCGCCTGTACCAGGACGGACAGCTCGACAGCCTGGTCGAGCAGGCGCTGGCGGCCAACGCCGATCTGCGCGTCGCCGCCGCCAACCTGGAGCGCGCCCAGGCCGTCACGCGCCAGGCCCAGGCGCGCCAGCAGCCCACGGTGGATGTGAGCGCGGCGCCGGCCTTCGGCCATGCCTCGGGCGTGCAAGAGCTGCAACCCGGACTGCGCCCGCAGGACCGCTGGTCGTACTCGGGCGGAATGGGCGTGTCCTATCAGCTGGACCTGTTCGGCCAGATCCGCCGGGCCATCGAGGCCGCGCAGGACGACGCCCAGGCCGCCCAGGCGGCCTATGACGCCGCGCGCGTGACGGTGGCCGCCGAGACCGCGCGCGCCTATGCCGACCTGTGCGCCGCCGGCATGCAACTGGACTCGGCACGCCACTCGGTACAGGTGCAGCAGCAATCGGTCGATGCCGTGCGGCGCCTGCTGGCCGCCGGCCGCGGCACCACGCTGGACGTCGCGCGCGCGCGCAGCCAGCTCGAACAACTGCAGGCCGAACTGCCGCCCTTCCAGGCAGGCCAGCGCACCGCGCTGTACCGCCTGGCGGCGCTGACCGGCCACGCCCCAGCCGAATTGCCGCAAGGCCTGCTGGCCTGTGTCCGCCCGCCGCGGCTGGCCCAGGCCATTCCGGTGGGCGACGGCGCGGCGCTGCTGCGCCGCCGGCCCGACATCCGCCAGGCCGAACGCAGCCTGGCCGCCGCCACCGCCCGCATCGGCGTGGCCACCGCCGATCTCTATCCGAAGATTTCGCTGGGGCTGTCCGGCGCCTCGGCCGGCCCCGCCGCGCTGTTCGGCGAACCGGGCACCTTCAGCTGGAGCGTCGGCCCGCTGATCAGCTGGACCCTGCCCAACACCGGCGCCGCGCAGGCGCGCATCGCCCAGGCCGAGGCCTCGACCAAGGGCGCGCTGGCGCGTTTCGACGCCACCGTGCTCAATGCCTTGCGCGAGACGGAAAGCGCGCTGGTCACCTACGCGCGCCAGCTCGATCGCGACGCCGCGCTGCGCGCCGCGCGCGAGCAAGGCGCGCAGGCCGCCGAGCAGGCCCGCCAGCTGTTCCGGCTGGGCAAGACCGATTACCTGACCGTGCTCGATGCCGAGCGCACGCTGGCCGGCAACGAAAGCGCGCTGGCGGCTTCGCAGGCGCAGCTGGCCGGCGACCAGATCGCCGTGTTCCTGGCGCTGGGCGGCGGCTGGGAATAAGCGCGTTCAGTGCAGCGTGGAGCCGTCGGGCGGGGCCTGCTTCAAGCCCAGCGCCTCTTCCCAGCTGCGCAGCGGCACGCAGGTCTGCAGGCGCACGATGGCGCGCTCGATCAGGGCCGGATGCAATTGATGGCCCACCTGCGTGGCCACGTCGATGGTCGAATCGCCATGCAGGGTGTCCAGGCGTTCTTGCGCGGCCTGCGCATGCGCCACGTTCATGACCGCGTCGGCCGCGCCGTGCAGAAGGTGGATGGTGGTGTACTGCGGGGCGCTGCGCGGCAGTTGCGCATAGCGGCCCGAGAACGCCAGCACCCGCCCGGCCAGCCCGTCGTGCGCGATCACGGCCTCCAGCGCCATGATCGCACCCTGCGAGAAACCGGCCAGCGCCGTGTCGGACTGCAGCAGGCCCAGGCGCTGCTGCGCGGCCCGGACATAATCGAGCAGCGCCGGCATGGCCCGCGCCACCCGTTCGGGACGGTTCTCGTCGGTGATCCCCTGCAGCGCGAACCACTGCCGTCCGCGCGGCCCGCCATCGTAGGGCTCGAAGCCTTCGGGAATCATCACCGCCGAAGCGGGAAAGGCGGCGCGCAGCGCCTGGGCCAGCGCGGCCATGTCATCCGGCGCGCCGCCGGCGCCATGCAGCAGGATGAACAGCTGCCGGACGGGAATATCGGGATTGGGCAGAATTTCGATGGAAGCGCTTGGCACCATGCACGACTCCAGGCGGGCCGCCAGGCCCTGGAATTTTCCATTCTATAGCGCGCCGGCTCCTGGCAATCCCGAAAATACTGTATATTCATACAGTGAAATAGAGATTGACCATGCTGGCCCCCGAACGCATCCATCCCGCCCTCTGGCGCGCCACGCAACTGGCGCACGGCCCGACGCGCAAGCTGCCCACCGGCTACGCCGACCTGTCGGCCCAATTGCCCGGCGGCGGGTGGCCGCTGGGCGCCCTGGTCGAACTGCTGCTGCCCCAGCCTGGCAGCGGCGAGATCCGCCTGCTGCGCCCGGCCCTGGCCCAACTGGAGGCCCGCCGCGCCATCGCGCTGGTGCAACCGCCGCATGCGCCGCATATCGCCAGCTGGGCAAGCTGGCGGCTGGATCCGCGCCAGCTGCTGTGGGTGGCGCCCGAACGGCCCGCCGACACCTTGTGGGCGGCCGAGCAGATCCTCAAGGCGGGCAGTTGCGCCGCCCTGCTGTGCTGGCTGCCGCAGGTACGCCCCGAATCGCTGCGCCGCCTGCACCTGGCGGCCCAGGGCGGCGACGCCCTGTTCGTGGCCCTGCGCCCGGCCGCCGCCGAACAGCACGCCTCGCCGGCCGTGCTGCGCCTGGCGCTGGCGCCGGCGCCTGGCGGCCTGTCGATACGCATCGTCAAGCGCCGCGGCCCCGCCTGCGAACACCCTGTCCACATCGGCCTCGAAACCGGCGCCGGCCTGTCCGTTTTTCCCGCTCCCCATGCGCCTCTGGATCGCCGTCTTCCTGCGCAGCCTGTCGCTGGACGCCGTACGCCCGCACTGGTCTCGTGACCAGGGCGCGTGCGCCGTGCTCGAGCGCGAATGCGTCAGCGCCTGCTCGCCCGCCGCGCGCCTGGCCGGCATCCGGCCCGGCATGCGGCGCGCCGGCGCGCTGGCCATTGCCCCGCAGGCCATCCTGCTGGAACGCTCGCCCGCGGCCGAAGCGCAGACCCTGCAGGATACCGCGCTGGCGCTGCTGCAATACACCCCGCAGGTGGCCCTGGCCGAAGACGGCGTACTGCTGGACATCGGCGCCAGCCTGCAGGTCTTCGGCGGCCCGCGCGCCCTGCACCGGCGTGTCGCCGCCACCTTGCGCACGCTCGGCCTGGATGCCAGCCTGGGCATGGCGCCGCATGCGGCCGGCGCCTGGCTGCTGGCGCGCGACCCTGCCCGCGGCGCCGCGCGCCGCGTCCTGCGCGACGCCACGCTGGCGCGCCGCCTTGACCGCCTGCCGCCCGCGCTGCTGCCACCGGCCCAGGCGCGGCTGGACTGGCTGCACGATATCGGCTGCCAGACGCTGGGCCAGTTGCGCGCCCTGCCGCGCGGCGGTCTGCAGCGACGCGGCGGCGTCGAACTGCTGCGCGCGCTGGACGCCGCCTATGGCCAGGCCGCCCAGGCCCATGCCTGGGTCCAGCCGCCCGCCAGCTTCGCGCGCCGCATCGAGCTGATGGACTACGTCGAACACGCGCCGGCCCTGTTGCATGTCGCGCAACGTCTGTGCGAACAACTCAGCGGCTGGCTGGCGGCGCACCAGCGGGCGGTCGAGCGCATCGTGCTGCGCCTGGACCACGAACGCGGCCGGCGCGCCTGCGCGCCCACCGAACTGACGCTGGCGCTGGCCCAGCCGGCCTGGCAAACGCATCATCTGCTCGGCCTGCTGCGCGAGCGGCTGGGGCGCCTGGTCCTGCCCGCGCCGGTCATCGCCGTCGGCCTGCACGCGCCCGACACCGTGCCCCAACCGGCCGCCAGCACCTGCCTGTTCCCCGAGCCCGGCGGCACCCCGGCCGACCATGCCCGCCTGCTCGACCTGCTGGGCGCCCGCCTGGGCCGCGAACGGGTGCTGCGCGCCCGCCCGGCGGCCGATCACCGTCCCGAACAGGCCAACCGCTGGCAGGCCGCGCACGACCCGCCCCCGTCGAACCCCGCCACGGGGCAGCCCGAGCCGCTGGAGCGCCCCTTCTGGCTGCTGTCTCCCGCCCAGCCCCTGAGCGTCCAGCAACACCGCCCCAGCCATAACGGCCAGGCGCTGCGCCTGGTGCGCGGCCCCGAACGCATCGAAAGCGGCTGGTGGGACGCCGCCCTGACCGTGCGCGACTACTTCGTGGCCGAGGACGCCGCCGGAGCGCGCTATTGGTTGTACCGCGAACGCGACGCCCGCCAGGCGCGCTGGTTCCTGCACGGCCTGTTTGCCTGAGAAGCGCCATGTCCGCCGCCCTGCCCGGCTACGCCGAACTGCATTGCCAATCGAACTTCTCGTTCCTGCAAGGCGCCTCGCACCCCGAGGAGCTGGTCACGCGGGCGGGCGAACTCGGCTACGCCGCGCTGGCCCTGACCGACGAATGCTCGCTGGCCGGCGTGGTGCGCGCCCACGTCGAGGCGCGCGAGCAAAAACTGCCGCTCATCATCGGCAGCAGCTTCATCCTGCAGGCCGGCGCCGACGTGCCGCCGCTGGGCCTGACCCTGCTGGCGCAGAACCGCGAAGGCTACGGCAACCTGGCCGAACTGATCACGCTGGGACGCGGCCGCGCCGCCAAGGGCCAGTACCTGCTGACGCCGGCCGACATCGAAGCGCCCGCCGGCGACAACGCGCATCTGCGCGGCATGCCCGATTGCCTGGCCATCCTGACGCCGCCGCCCGGCCTGGCCGCCGAGCGCCTGGCCGAACAGGCGCGCTGGCTGGCCGCGCAATGCCCCGGCCGCGCCTGGATCGGCCTGACCCTGCTGCACCAAGGGCGCGACGACCTGCACCGCGCCGCCGTCGAGTACGCCGCCCACGCCAGCGGCCTGCCCATCGTCGCGCTGGGCCAGGTACAGATGCACCGCCGTTCGCGCAAGCCCCTGCATGACACGCTCGCGGCCATCCGCACCGGGCGCAGCGTCAGCCAGTGCGGCTATGACCTGGCCGTCAACGCCGAACGCCACCTGCGCTCGCGCCTGCGCCTGGCCAGCCTCTATCCGGCCCAGGCCCTGGCGCAAACGCTGGCCATCGCGCGGCGCTGCACCTTCTCGCTGGACGAATTGCAATACGAATATCCCGACGAAATCGTGCCCGCCGGCCATACGCCGGCCTCCTACCTGCGCCAGCAGACCTACCTGGGCGCCCGGCAACGCTTTCCCGACGGCATGACGCCGGAGGTCGCCGCCCAGATCGAGAAAGAACTCGGCCTGATCGCCGAGCTGCGCTACGAGGCCTATTTCCTCACGGTCTACGACATCGTCGGCTATGCCCGCTCGCAAGGCATCCTGTGCCAGGGCCGCGGCTCGGCGGCCAACTCGGCGGTCTGCTATTGCCTGGGCATCACGGCGGTCGATCCGGCGCGCGGCAACACGCTGTTCGAGCGCTTCATCAGCAAGGAACGCAACGAGCCGCCCGATATCGATGTCGACTTCGAACACCAGCGGCGCGAGGAGGTCATCCAGTACATCTACGAAAAATACGGCCGCCAGCGCGCCGCCCTGACCGCCGTGGTCATCTCGTACCGGCCACGCAGCGTGCTGCGCGATACCGGGCGCGCGCTCGGCGTGGACAACGCCATCATCGACGCCGTCGCGCGCGCGCACCAATGGTGGGACGGCAAGAAGGAAATGCTGCGCTCGCTCGCCGCCTGCGGCCTGGACCCGGCCTCGCGGGTGGCGCGCCAATGGGCCGAGCTGGCCGAAACGCTGATGGGTTTTCCGCGCCACCTGTCGCAGCATCCCGGCGGCTTCGTGATCTCGCGCGGCAAGCTGTCGCGCCTGGTGCCGATCGAGAACGCCGCCATGCCCGGACGCAGCGTGGTGCAATGGGACAAGGACGATCTCGACGCGCTGCGGCTGCTGAAGGTGGACGTGCTGGCGCTGGGCATGCTGTCGGTGCTGCGCCGCGCGCTGGCGCTGGTCGGCCAGCGGCGCGGCCGGCCGCTGGCGCTGCACGAGATTCCGCCCGGCGACGACGCCACCTACGACATGATCTGCGCGGCCGACACGATAGGCGTCTTCCAGATCGAGTCGCGCGCGCAGATGAGCATGCTGCCGCGCCTGCGGCCGCGCCAATACTACGACCTGGTGGTGCAGGTGGCCATCGTGCGGCCCGGCCCGATCCAGGGCGGCATGGTGCACCCCTACCTGCGGCGGCGCCAGGGGCACGAAGACATCACCTACCCCGGTCCGGCCGTGCGCAAGGCGTTGGCGCGCACGCTCGGCGTGCCGATCTTCCAGGAGCAGGTCATGCAGATCGCGGTCGACGCCGCCGGTTTTACGCCCGGCGAAGCCGACGCGCTGCGCCGCTCGATGGCGGCCTGGCGGCGCAAGGGCGGTGTCGACAAATTCCGGGCCAAGCTGGTGGGCGGCCTGCTGGCGCGTAACTATACGGCCGAATTCGCGCAGGCCCTGTTTCGCCAGATCGAAGGCTTCGGCGAATACGGTTTCCCCGAAAGCCATGCCGCCAGCTTCGCGCTGCTGGCCTACGCCAGTTCCTGGCTCAAATGCCATGAGCCGGAGGCCTTCCTCGCGGCCCTGCTGAATTCGCAGCCCATGGGCTTCTACGCGCCGGCCCAACTGGTGCAGGACGCCCGCCGCCACGGCGTGCGGGTGCTGCCGGCCGACGTGGCGCACAGCGGCTGGGAAGCCAGCCTGCAGGACGCGCCGGGCGCGGCGCGGCCGGCCGTTCGCTTGGGCCTGAACCTGGTCAAGGGGCTGCGCGAAGACAGCGCGCGCGCCATCGAACAGGCGCGCGCGCGCCAGCCTTTCGCCGATACCGCCGACATGGCGCGCCGTGCCGCGCTGCCGCGCCAGGCGCTCGACGCACTGGCCGCCGCCGATGCCTTGCGCACCCTGGCCGGCCATCGCCGCCAGGCCAGCTGGCAAGCGGCCGCCAGCGCGCAAAGCCGCGACCTGCTGCGCGAAGCCGTGATCGTCGAAACCGAAACGCCCGCGCTGCCGGCGCCGTCCGAAGGCCAGGCCATCGCCGCCGACTACCGCAGCGTCGGGCTGACCCTGGGCCGCCATCCGCTTGCGCTGCTGCGGCCGCAACTGGCCGCGCGCAACTTCCAGACTGCCGCGGTCCTCAACACCTACCCCAATCGCCGGCTGGCGCGCGCCTGCGGCATCGTCACGGTGCGCCAGCGGCCGCAGACCGCCAAGGGCACCATCTTTGTCACGCTCGAAGACGAAACCGGGCCCATCAATGCCGTGGTGCGCCCCGAGCTGATCGAACGGCAGCGCCGCGAACTGCTGGGCGCCACGTTATTGGGCATCTACGGAACCTGGCAGAGCATCGATGGCGTGCGCCACCTGGTGGCGCAGCGCCTGGTCGACCTGAGCGGCCTGCTGGGCCAGCTCAGCCAGGATGGCCTGGCCGCCTCCAGCCGCAACTTCCACTGAACGCGGAAAACGCAGCAGGTGCCGGTGGGGGTGCCTGTCCCGGCGGGGACAGGCACCTCGTAGCGCTGGCGGATGTATTCAGCGCGTGCCTGTCCCCGTGCAATGCAGGCACGCCCAGATTCAGCGGGTGCCTGTCCCCGTGCAATGCAGGCACGCCCAGATTCAGCGGGTGCCTGTCCCCGTACGGGGACAGGCACGCCGAAGGTGGGGTTCGAACGGCGTGGCGTCGATGGGCAGTTCCAGGCCCGACATCTGGGCGGTCAGCAGCGCCGCGCTGCCGCAGGCCAGCGTGAAGCCCAGCGCGCCCTGGCCGATGTTCAGCCACAGGTTGTCGGCCGCGCGGCTGGCGCCGATCAGCGGCTTGCCGGTCGGCGTGGCCGGCCGCAGGCCCGCCCAGGCCACGGCCTGGCCCAGGTCCAGCTGCGGGAACGCCTCGGCCACCTGCCGCTTGAGCAGCGCGATGCGCGCGGGCTCGATGGTGGCGTCGGTGCCGCCGATATCCACCATGGCGGCAATGCGCAGCACGCGGCCGATGCGCGCGTAGACGATGCGGCGTTCGTAATCGGTCACGCTGATGGCGGGCGCCGTCGTATCGCCGACCGGCAGCGGCACGCTCAAGCTGTAGCCCTTGAGCGGATACAGCGGCACGTCCTGGCCCAGCGGCTTGAGCAAGGCGCGCGTGCCCACGCCGGTGGCCAGCACCACCGCGTCCACGCCGATATCGCCCTGCGCGGCCTGCACCGCCACGATGCGCCGCCCTTCGCGCCACAATCCGCGCACCGGGTTGGACATCAGGCACTGCACGTTGTCCAGCTGCCGCAGGCGCGCGAACAGCGCCTCGGTGAACTGGCGGCAATCGCCAGCCTCTTCGCTCGGGGTGTAGACGGCGCCGGCCAGGTTGGCGCCCAGACCGGCCAGGGCCGGCTCCAGCGCCAGCGTCTGCGCGGCATCGAGCACCTGCTGCTCGGCGCCCAGCGAGGCCTGGTAGGCCACCAGCCGACGGGCCTTCTCCAGCAAGGCAGGGTCCCGATAGGCGATCAGCTTGCCGTTGCGCACATGGCCGAACTCGAGCTCTTCCTGCGCCAGCAGACCGTCCATGACGTCGCGGCTGAGGTAGGACAGCGTCTGCAACTGCGCGGTCGAGCGTTCGGCCACCGAAGCGCGGCAGGCCAGCGCGAACTGCAGGCACCAGCGCCACTGATGCGGATCCAGCCGGGGCCGGAAGCGCAGCGGCGAATCGCTGCGCAGCAGCCAGCCCGGCACGCTGGGCAACACGCCGGGGCCGGCAAGCGGCGCCACATAGCTGTAGCTGAGCTGCCCGCCGTTGGCGTAGCTCGACACCTCGGCCGGCTGCGCATGGCTGTCGACCAGCACCACCTCATGCCCCTGGCGCGCCAGGAAATAGGCCGACGTCACCCCCACCACCCCGGCGCCAACGACGCAGACGCGCATGTCATATCCCGCAAGAAATCATCCAGGCGTCATTGTGGGATAGCGGCGCGCGCCGCGCCAAATAGCAATCCGGGCAGCGGCCATAACCTAAGGTTGGCCGCCGGCGCGGCCCGGCCTACGCGGCCCGGTGCAGGCGCACGATGGCCAGCGCCGTGGGCGCGCGCACCAGGTCCTCGAGCGTATGGCCGTCCAGCGTGCGGTAGAACGCCTGCAGGCTCTCGGCCAGCGCGCCGCTGAGGCGGCAGGCGCCATTGAGCACACAGGGCGGCTGGGCGCAATTGACCAGCGCCCCCTGGTCCTCGAGCACGCGCACCAGTTCGCCGATGCGGTAATCGGCCGCGTCGCGCGCCAGCCGCAGCCCGCCGCCCTTGCCCCGCGTCGCCACGATCCAGCCCTGCTGCGACAGGAAATGCACGACCTTGACCAGGTGGTTGCGCGAAATCTCGAACCGCGCGGCGATTTCGGGAATCGTCACGGGTACGGTGCGGTCGCGGCATTGCGTCAGGTACATCATGACGCGCAGGCCGAAGTCAGTGAAGCGGTTCAGTTGCATGGCTGGCGCGGGATGGGCGGCGGGACGCGGCAAGCATACACCGCTATGCCACGCCGCCGGTGCCGAACACTTCGGCATGGATGCGGTGCTCGGCCACGCCCAGGTCGGCCAGGGCGCGCCGTTGCGCCTGCATGAAGGGCAACGGACCGCACAGGTAGTAGTCCGCGTCGGGCAGGATCACCTCGTCGCGGATCGCATGCAGGTCGACCCGGCCTTCGTAGTCGTAGTCGACGCCGCGCCGGTCGTCCGCGCCCACGCGCTCGTAGAACACCGCCTTGCGCACGTTCGGCCGCTTGGCGGCCAGCGCATTGATGTGTTCCTTCATCGCGTGCACGCCGGCCTCGCGGCAGGCATGCACGAAGCGGATCTGCCGGCCGTCGTCGCGCGCCGTCAGGTGGTTGAGCATGGACACCATCGGCGTCAGCCCCACCCCGCCGCTGAGCAGCACCACCGGCCGGCCGTCCTCGGCATCCAGCGTGAAGTCGCCCTGCGGCGGCGACACGTCCAGCACATCGCCCTCGTTGATGCGATCGTGCAGCGTACCCGACACCATGCCGGCGGGCGCACCGGACTCGCGCTTGACCGAAATGCGCAGTTGCCCCGGCATGCCGGGCGCCTCGGACAGGCTGTACTGGCGCGGCTGCATCAGGCCCAGCTCGGGCACATAGACCCGCACCGACACGTACTGGCCGGGCAGGTAGTCGGGCGTGGCGCCGCCGTCGGCCGGCGCCAGGTAGAACGAGGTGATCTCGGCGCTTTCCGGCGTCTTGCGCACGACCTTGAAGGCGCGCCAGCCGGTCCAGCCGCCATCGCGGGCAGCGGCGGCGGCGTACAGCGCGCGCTCGCGTCCGATCAGCAGATCGGCCAGCTGGCCATAGGCGGCCGCCCAGGCGTCGATCAGTTCGTCGCTGGCCGCCTCGCCCAGCACCTCGCGGATCGAGGCCAGCAAATGCTTGCCGACGATGGCGTAGTGCTCCGCGCGCACGCCCAGGCTGACGTGCTTGTGGGCGATGCGCTCGACCACCGGCAGCAGGACCGAGGGATCGTCGATGTGCTCGGCATAGGCCGCCACCGCGGCGGCCAGCGCCTGTTGCTGCTGGCCGCTTTGCTGGTGGCCTTGGTTGAACAGCTGGCGCAGCTCGGGGTTGCCGCCCAGCATGCGCGTATAGAAATGGCGCGTCAGCGCCTCGCCGTGTTCTTTCAGGACGGGCGCGGTGGCCTTGACCAACGCGCGGACTTCGGGGCTCAACATACTGCGGTTCCTTCGATGTGGCTGCGAAAAATCAAAACATGCATTTATTCTACATCTTTTATCAGGCCCCGCATGGCGCGTCGTTTGCGGCCCCGCCCCCGGCCGGCGAAAATAGCGGTTTGCCGTCACCTATCCAAGGATTCCGTCATGAGCCACGATACGCTCAAAGCCCGCCTGTCCGACTCGGTCAAGGACGCCATGCGCGCCAAGGCCACCGATCGCCTGGCCACGCTGCGCTTTCTGCTGGCCGCCATCAAGCAGCGCGAAGTCGACGAGCGCCGCGAACTGAGCGACGCGGAAATCACCGCCGTCATCGAGAAGCAGGTCAAGCAGCGGCGCGAATCGATCGCCGCGTTCGAGCAGGCCGGGCGCACAGAAACCGCCGAACACGAGAAAGCCGAGCTGGCCGTGCTGCAGGAATTCCTGCCCCAGGCGGCCGCGCCCGAGGAAGTGGCCGCCGCCGTCGACGCCGCGCTGGCCGAAGTCGGCGCGCAAGGCGTCACGGGCGCGCCCGCCATGGGCAAGGTCATGGCCATCCTGAAGCAGAAGCTGGCCGGACGCGCCGACATGGCCGCGCTGTCGCAGCAGGTCAAGGCGCGCCTGGTCCCCTAGGGCGCGCGGCCGGCCAGGCCGCCTAGAAAGCGTCGCCGAACAGCTCCGCCTGGCGCGGCGCCTCGGCCTGGGCGTCGGGGAAATTGCTCATCCCCACCCCGGCCAGCCGGTAGCGCGTGTGCGCCGGCAGGTCCACCCGGGTACAGAGCTGGCGCGCGATCGCCGCCAGCTCCGCCGCCGAGCCCGGCGGCTGCATCAGCGTCAGGCTGCGCGTCAGGATGCGGAACCGGTCGGTCTTCAGCTTCAGCACCGTGGTGCGCCCGATGCGCCCTTTCTTCGCGCCCTGCTCCCATACCTTGGCCGCCAGCCGCTCCAGCGCCTCGCCCAGGGCCTCCAGCGCCAGGTCGGTGTCGAAGGTCGTCTCGGCCGAAACCTGCTGCGCCAGCTGGTCCGCCTGCACCGCGCGCTCGTCGATCCCGCGCGCCAGCTCGTACAGGCGCACGCCATAGCGCCCGAAACGCTGTTCCAGCTCGGCCGCCGAATGGCGGGCCAGGTCGCCCACGGTCTGGATGCCCAGTTGCTCCAGGCGCGCCTGCATGACCTTGCCCACGCCCGGCACCTTGCGCACCGGCAGGGGCTGCAGGAAGTCGAGCACGCGCGACGGTTTGATCACGAACAGGCCGTCGGGCTTGTTCCAGTCGGAGGCGATCTTGGCCAGGAATTTGTTGGGCGCCACGCCCGCCGAGGCGGTCAGGCCGGTCTCCTCGCGTATCTGGCGCCGGATGATCTGCGCCACCTCGGTGGCCGAGGCCAGGCCCAGCTTGTTGCACGTCACGTCCAGATAGGCCTCGTCCAGCGAAAGCGGCTCGATCAGGTCGGTATGGCGCGCGAAGATGGCGCGCACCTGGCGCGACACCTCGCGGTAGCGATTGAAATCGGGGGGCACGTAGACCGCGTCCGGGCAGAGCCGCTGCGCGCGCGACGCCGCCATCGCCGAATGCACGCCATAGCGCCGCGCCTCGTACGAGGCCGCGCACACGACCGAGCGCGGCCCCGTCCAGGCCACCACGACCGGAAGGCCGCGCAATGCCGGATTGTCGCGCTGCTCGACCGACGCATAGAACGCATCCATGTCGATGTGCACGATTTTGCGCTGGAGCTGGGACATGACTGAAAAGCGTCGCCGCCTGCCGCGGCCGGAAAAAGCGATATTATGGCCCGCCTCTTACCTTTACCACAGATCTGTCACGCAACAGCTACCCATCATGTCGACACCACACACCGACTTTTTCGGCCTGACCATTCCCTTCATGCAGTTGCTCGGGGTGGTTCCCGAACATTCGGGCAACGGTACCGCCCGCACCCGGCTGCCGGCGCGCGCCGACCTGGTCAACAGCCGCGGAGATGTCCATGGCGGCACGCTGATGAGCGTGCTGGACTTCACCCTGGGCGCCGCCGTGCGCGGCGACACCCCCGAAGTCGGCGTGGCCACCATCGACATGAACACCAGCTTCATGTCCCCGGGCCGCGGCGACCTGGTCATCGAAACGCGCTGCCTGCGCCGCGGCGCGTCGATCGCCTTCTGCGAGGGAGAAATCCGCGACGGCGCCGGCGAACTGGTGGCCAAGGCCACCGCCACGTTCAAGATCATCCAGCGCCGCCCCGGCGGCGACTGAGCTAGCGGTTGGGCAGGCGCCAGACTTCCTCGGTCGGCGCCGGATCGCCCGGCATATAGGCCACGCAGGACGGCACGCCGTACACGACCGCTTCGCGCATGGCGCGCAGCGCGTCGGTGTTCCAGATGCTCTTGCCCCACATGCCGATATAGACGTTGGAGCTGTGCGCATCGATGGCGCCGATTTCCACGCGCGCCATCTCGCCGTCGAAGAACGGCGCCACGACCCGCACCAGGCCGGTGCGCGCGTTGTCGTCGAGCTCGCCCACCACCCGGTAGCCGCCCTGGCCGACCAGGCAGCGCTCGGCCTGCACCGTCGCATAGCGATAGGCGTCCTGATAGTTGGTCTGCAGCTTGTAGTTGCCGGACACGGCGCCGGCCCCTGGCGCGGTGCCCACCGAGCAGCCAGCCAGCCCCACCACCCCCGCAACCGCGGCAATCCGTGCAATGCGCATGATTTCTCCCGATGACATGGGCGCGATTATCCCGCATATCGGGGCCGTTCGACACTGCCGGCGCGCCTGTGGCATGATCGACACGGTCGCCGGAGCCGGCGGCACCCCCAACGCCGTATCGCGCGGCCGCGCCGCGCCCGCATTCTCCGGAGGTTCCCCTTGCTCACCCTCATCAAGCGCACCGTCCTGGCCGCCGGCCTGATCGGCACCACGCTGGGCGCGGCCGCCCAGCCCCCGCGCGCCTATCCGCTCAAGGACTTCTTCCGCAACCCCGAGCGCGGCTACTTCCGCCTGGCCGACGACGGCAAGACGCTGGGCTTCATGCAGCCCGTCAGCATCGACGGCCAGCCGCCGCGCATGAACATCTACGTGCAGGCGCTGGCCGACGGCGTGCCGGCCGGCGAGCCGCGCAAGCTGACCAGCGAAACCGCGCGCGATATCAGCAATTTCTTCTGGAAGGGCGACGACACCGTGCTCTACCAGAAAGACTTCGGCGGCGACGAGAATTTCCACGTCCTGGCGGTCAACGCCCGCACCGGCCAGGTCACCGACCTCACCCCCTACGAGGGGGTGCGCGCCTCGATCGAGGACGATCTGCCCGACGACCCCGACCACGTGCTGATCAGCCACAACCAGCGCGACCCGCAGGTGTTCGACGTCTACCGCATCAATGTGCGCACCGGCGCGGCCGAACTGGTCGCGCAGAACCCGGGCAACGTAGTGGGCTGGCAGACCGACCATGCCGGCAAGGTGCGCGCCGCCATCACCAGCGACGGCCTGAACACCACCCTGCTCTACCGCGACGACGAGGCCGCGCCGTTTCGCCCGCTCATCACCACCGACTATCGCGTGAGCGTCAGCCCGGCCTTCTTCACCTTCGACGACAGGAAACTGTACGCCCTGAGCAACCGCGGCCGCGACAAACTGGCCCTGGTGGTCATCGACCCGGCCGCGCCCGACGTCGAAGAACCCGTCTTCGAACCGGACGAGGTGGACCTCGACGCGGCCGGCTATTCGCGCAAGCGCAAGGTGCTGACCGTCGCCTCCTACCAGACCGACAAGCCGCGCCACCGATTCTTCGACGCCGAGACCGAGGCCCTGTACGACCGGCTGGCGCGCGCGCTGCCCGGCTACGACTTCGCGCTGCAGGGCTGGAACCGCGACGAGAACACCTTCATCGTGGCCGCCTACAACGACCGCACGCCCGGATCGCGCTACCTGTACGACGCGCGGCGCGACAGCCTGCACAAGCTGGCCGACATCAATCCCGCCATCCCCGAGGCCGACATGGCGCCGGTGCGGCCCATCAGCTACCAGAGCCGCGACGGCCTGACCATCCACGGCTATCTCACCCTGCCGGCCGGCCGCGCGCCCAGCAACCTGGCCTGCATCGTCAACCCGCATGGCGGGCCATGGGCGCGCGACGGCTGGGGCTACAACCCGGAAGTGCAATTCCTGGCCAACCGGGGCTTCTGCGTACTGCAGATGAACTTCCGCGGTTCCACCGGCTATGGCCGCGAGTTCTGGGAAGCCGGCTTCGGCCAATGGGGCCTGAAGATGCAGGACGACATCACCGACGGGGTGCAATGGCTGATCGACCAGGGCATCGCCGACCCCCGGCGCATCGGCATCTACGGCGGCAGCTACGGCGGCTACGCCACGCTGGCCGGCGTCGCCTTCACGCCCGACCTGTACGCGGCGGCGGTCGACTACGTGGGGGTATCCAACCTGTTCACCTTCATGAACACCATACCGCCCTACTGGAAGCCGCTGCTGGCCAAGATGCAGGACATGGTGGGCGACCCGGTGCGCGACAAGGCACGCCTGGAGGCCACCTCGCCCGCGCTGCACGTCGACCGCATCAAGACGCCGCTGTTCATCGCCCAGGGCGCCAAGGACCCGCGCGTCAACAAGGCCGAGAGCGACCAGGTCGTCCAGGCCCTGCGCCAGCGCGGCGTCGAGGTCGAGTACATGGTCAAGGACAACGAAGGCCATGGCTTCCACAACGACGAGAACAAGTTCGAGTTCTACGCCGCCATGGAAAAATTCTTCACCGGGCACCTGCGGCCGTAAGCCCGGCCCCCGCCCCGGCGGGGGGCCGGATCAATCCGTCCCGCATTACGCCGGCGCGGCGCCGTGCACGTTTGGTTACGGAAACCAAATCCCCCAGATGCCGGTCTATGGTGTTCTGCCCTAGAATCGGCACCGATGAATACGTCTTCGCAATCCCCCAAGCCGCCCCCGCCCGGCGGGCCGCGGCTGTTTCGCAAATCCCTGTTGATCAAAGCGGGCGTGGCCGTGGCCGGCCTGGGCGCGGCCGGCGCGCTGGCGCTGGGGCTGGCCCTGGCGCTGGCCTGGCCCAGCCTGCCCGAGCTGCACGCCATGACCGACTACCGGCCGCGCGTGCCCCTGCGCGTCTATACCGCCGACGGCGTGCTGATCGGCGAGTTCGGCGAGGAACACCGCAACGTGCTGCGCGCCGACGAAATCCCGCAGGTCATGAGGCAGGCCGTGCTGGCCGCCGAGGATGACCGCTTCTACCAGCACGGCGGGGTGGACTGGATGGGCGTGGCGCGCGCCGTGCTGACCAACATGGTCAAGCTGTCCAAGAGCCAGGGCGGCAGCACCATCACCATGCAGGTGGCGCGCAACTTCTACCTGTCCTCCGAAAAAACGTACTCGCGCAAGTTCTACGAACTGCTGCTCACCTACAAGATCGAAGCCGAGCTCACCAAGGACCAGATCCTCGAGCTCTACATGAACCAGATCTACCTGGGCCACCGCTCGTACGGCTTTGCCGCCGCGTCGCGCACCTATTTCGGCAAGCCGCTGTCGGAGGTCACCCCGGCCGAGGCCGCCATGCTGGCCGGCATTCCCAAGGCGCCCTCGCGCGCCAACCCGCTGGCCAGCCTGCCGCGCGCCACCGCGCGCCAGCAATATGTGCTGGGCCGCATGCAGACGCTGGGCTATCTGACGCCCGAACAGGTGCAGGAGGCGCGCGCCCAGCCCATCGTGCTGCGCGGCAGCGAGGGCGGCCCGGCGCATGGCTTCGCCGTCCACGGCGAGTATCCCGCCGAGCTGGTGCGCCAGCTGATGTACAGCGTCTACCAGGATGGCGCCTATACGCACGGCATCGACGTCTACACCACCATCGATTCCAAGGCCCAGCAGGCCGCCTATCGCGCGGTGCGCGCGGGCGTGCTCGACTACACCAGGCGCGCGCCCTATCCCGGCCCGCAGGCGCAGATCGACCTGCCCGACGGCATAGAGCAGGATGCCCAGGCATTCGACGAAATCCTCGACAGCGTGCAGGACCAGGCGCCCGACAGCGACGACCTGCTGGCCGGCGTGGTGCTGTCGGCCAGCCCCACCTCGGTGACCGTGGCCCGCACCGCCACCGACATCGTCACCGTCGACGACAAGAAAGCGCTGGCCGTCGTGGCCCGCGCGCTGGCCCCCGGCGCCAAGGATGCGCAGCGCATCCGGCGCGGCTCGGTGGTGTACCTGCACAAGAACGACGACACCTGGGAAATCATCAACATGCCGGCGCTGCAGGCGGCCCTGGTGTCGATGTCGCCGGCCGACGGCGCGATCAGCGCCATGATAGGCGGCTTCGATTTCCACCGCGGCTCGTTCAATCGCGTCACCCAGGCGTGGCGCCAGCCCGGCTCCACCATCAAGCCGTTCGTCTACGCCGCCGCGCTCGAACGCGGCATGACCCCGGCCACCCAGGTCAACGACCAGCCCTTCATGCTGACCGCCGAGCAGACCGGCTCGCGCGCCTGGCAGCCCAAGAACGACGGCAACCGCTACGAGCCCATGCTCACCTTGCGCGAAGGGCTGTACCGGTCCAAGAACATGGTGTCGATCCGCATCCTGCAGGCCATCGGCCCCGAGTACGCGCGCGACTATCTCACCCGCTTCGGCTTCGAGCAGGCGCGCTGGCCCGCCGTGCTGCCGCTGGCGCTGGGCGCCGGCGGCGCCACGCCGCTGCAAGTCGCCAACGCCTACAGCGTGTTCGCCAACGGCGGCTACCGCGTCACCCCCTACCTGATCGACCGCGTCACCGACCGCGCCGGCAAGGTGCTGATGCAGACCACGCCGGTCAAGGCCGGCGACGAAACCGCGCGCGCCATAGACCCGCGCACGGCCTGGGTGATCGACGACATCATGCACGACACCACCACCAAGGGCACCGCCGCGCGCGTCTATCGCACGCTCAAGCGCAACGACATCGCGGGCAAGACCGGCACCACCAACGACGCGGTCGACGTCTGGTTCTCCGGCTACACCGCGCAGCAGACCACGACCGTCTGGATGGGATTCGACCAGCCCCGCTCGCTGGGCACCAACGAATTCGGCAGCGGGCTGGCGCTGTCCACCTGGCTCGACTACGAACAGCCCACGCTCAAGGGCACGCCCCAGGCGCCGCGCGCGCCGCGCCCGCAGGGCCTGCTGGTCGACAACGGCGAGTACTACTTCAGCGAATTCCCGCCCGGGCAGGCCGTGGCCGCGCTGGATCTGTCCAGCGGCGACGAGCTGACCGACTTCCTGAACAATATGCGCCCCAGCGACGGCGCGCCCGCGCGCGTGCAGCAGCCCGGGCAGCCACCGGCCGGCTCCTCGCCGGACGGGCGGCTGCCCATTCCGCCGATTCCGGTGCCCCGCGCCGACCTGCCCGACGGACAGGCCACGCCGGCCAGCCTGCCGCTGGACGCCTCGCCCGCGGCCGCTTCCGCGCCGCCTGCCGCGCCCGCCGACGGCGGCGCCTCGGCCCAGCCCGTCACCCTGCCGGGCCGGGTCGGCGCCACGCCGCTCTAGCTCAGCCGGGCGCGTCCGGCGCGCCGGCCCGCGCCGGACGCGGCCACGCGCTCAGCGTGGCGAGATCGAGCAGGGTGAAATAGCCATGCGGGCGCCAGCCCTGGGTGTCGATGTGATAGACGTTGCCCAGCACCACGGGCTCGCTGACCGGCGTATGGCCCGCCACCACGGCGCGGATGCCATCCACGCCGCGCTCGTCGCCGCTGGCCAGCCGCTCGCGCGACCACTGGCAGACCGAACGGGCCCGCTTGGGCCGCGCCTGCAGGAAAACCTCGAGCCGGCTCCAGTCCCGCACCGGGCAATCGGCGTGCAGCAAGCCCACCGGGCCGGCCTGCGTCGCCACTTCGATCACCACCGGCAAGGCCGCGAACGCGCCGGCCCAGGCGCGCTGGCGCTCGGGCGCGGCATCGAGAAACCAGCCGCCGCCATAGCTGCGCCAATTGTCCTGGTCGACCAGGCCGGTGCGCACATGGCGGATCGCATAGTCCTCGTGATTGCCCTGCACGGCGTAGAACCACGGCCGGGACAGCCACTGCACCGCAGCCTCGCTGTCCGGCCCCCGGTCTATCAGGTCGCCGACCGAAAACAGGCGGTCGCGCCGGGGATCGAAGCCGCATTCGTCCAGCGCCTGCTCGAGGCGGGAGAAATGGCCATGGATATCGCCCACGGCGAAATCGCGTCCGGAAGGATTGCGCGGCAAGCGCAGGAAAGCGGGGTGCTGCAGGTTCGGGGACATCGCAAGCCAGGGCCGAATCCCTGGAAAAAAACGGTGCTGTCACTGTAACCCGGATGGCGGCAGGCAGGCCGACCAGCCCCAGTCAGTACGGCCAGCTTACAAAAAACTGATGAGAATAAATATTATTCGTGATACTTTTCCGCTTTTAGGCCCACTTCCATCATTCCATGAGTACAGCGTCGACCATCAAGACTTGGTACCTCGTCCATAAATGGACCAGCCTGGTCTGTACGCTTTTCCTGCTGATCATCTGCATCACCGGCCTGCCCCTGGTCTTCCATCACGAGATCGAGCACCTGCTCGACGAGGGCAAGCCCGTGGCCCAGGTGGCGGAGGGCACGCCCAACGCCAGCCTCGACACCATCGTCGCCCGCGCCCAGGCGCTCTACCCCGACGAATACATCGACTACGTTTTCCTGGACGACGAGGAACCCCAGGTCTATGTCGGCTTCACGCCCAGGCTGGGCCAGGCGGTCGAGGCCGGCCACGCGGTGCGCGTGGACGCCCGCACCGGCGACATCCTGCACGACGGCCCCAAGTATTCCGCCGACCGCTTCAGCTTCATGGGCATCATGCTGGCGCTGCACGTGGACCTCTACGCCGGCCTGGCCGGCGAACTGTTTCTCGGCCTGATGGGCCTGCTGTTCGTCATTGCCATCGTCTCGGGCGTGGTGCTGTACGGCCCGTTCATGAAGAAACTGGACTTCGGCACGGTGCGCGCCTCGCGTTCGAACCGCCTGAAATGGCTGGACCTGCACAACCTGCTGGGCATCGTCACCCTGGTCTGGGCCTTCGTCGTCGGCCTGACCGGCGTCATCAACGAGCTGTCCACGCCGCTGTTCCGCCTCTGGCAGCAGACCGAACTGCAGGCCATGACGGCTCCGTACCAGGGCAAGCCCGTTCCCCGTCCGGCCGAGCTGTCGGCGCCGCAGCGCGCCGCCGACACGGCGCTGGCGGCCGTGCCCGACCGCGCCCTGACCGGTATTTCGTATCCCGGCAATGCCTTCGGCAGCCCGCAGCACTATATCGTCTGGCTCAAGGGCAATACGCCGCTGACCTCCAAGCTGAACACGCCGGTGCTGGTCGACGGCAAGAGCGGCGAGCTGGCCGCCGTCGCCAGAATGCCGTGGTACCTCACTGTCCTGGAACTGTCGCGCCCGCTGCATTTCGGCGATTACGGCGGCATGCCGCTGAAAATCATCTGGGCCCTGCTCGACCTGATCACCATCGTGGTGCTGGCCAGCGGCCTCTACCTGTGGCTGGCGCGCCGCAAGGCCACCGACGCGCGCGTGGCCGAACTGGTGCGCCGCCACCGGCAGGCGGCCGAGCCGCAAAGGACGCCCGCATGACGCCGCGCCAGCATTTCTATTTCGTCTGGGGCATGCCCATCGTGCTGGGCGCGCTCAGCATATTCGGGCTGCTCGCCGCGCTGCTGGGCACCGGCGTGTGGCACTGGGCCTCGTGGCTGGCGCTGGCCTGGCTGCTGGCGGTGATCGCGCGCTTCTGGATCGTCCCGCGCGAACGCCGCCCCGCCCCCGGCCCGCGCCGAAACGCCTAGGCGAATCCCGCCACCGGATGCGGCGCATAGGCCGCTTCCAGGCGCGCCGCCTCCTCGTCGGTCAAGCGCAGGGCCAGCGCCGCCAGCGCGTCTTCCAGGTGACGCGGCTTGCTCGCTCCCACGATGGGCGCGGTCACCGCCGGCTGGCGCAGCAGCCAGGCCATGGCCACCTGCGCGCGCGAGACGCCGCGCTGCGCCGCCACCTCGCCCACCGCGTCGATGACCGCCCGGTCGGCCTGCTCGGTGGCGCTGTAGAGCCGCTTGAGCACCTCGTCGGTGTCGGCACGCGCGCTGCCCTCGGCCCAGTCGCGCGTCAGGCGGCCGCGTGCCAGGGGACTCCACGGCAACACGCCCACGCCCTCGGCGCGGCACAGCTTGAGCATCTCGCGCTCTTCCTCGCGGTACAACAGGTTGTAGTGGTTCTGCATGGTGGCGAAACGCGTCCAGCCATGCCGGTCGGCCAGGTACAGCGCCTTGGCGAACTGCCACGCATGCATCGAGGAGGCGCCGATATAGCGCGCCTTGCCGGCCTTGACCACATCGTGCAGGGCCTGCAGCGTCTCCTCGATGGGCGTGTCGTAGTCCCAGCGATGGATCTGGTACAGGTCCACATAGTCGGTACCGAGCCGCCGCAGGCTGGCGTCGATCTCGCGCATGATCGCCTTGCGCGACAGCCCGCCGCTGTTGGGGTCCTTGCGCAAGGGGAAGAACACCTTGGTCGCCACCACGACCTCGTCGCGCGGCACGTACTCGCGCAGGGCGCGCCCCAGGAACTCCTCGCTGGTCCCGTCCGAGTAGCTGTTGGCGGTATCGAAGAAATTGATGCCGGCATCCAGCGCCTGGCGGAAGAACGGCCGGCTCTGCGTTTCATCCAGCGTCCAGGCATGGTTGCCGCGCGCCGGCTCGCCGTAGGTCATGCAGCCCAGGCACAGGCGCGACACCTTCAGTCCGGTGCTGCCCAGTCGTACGTATTCCATGGTCTCCAAGCTCCTTGGCCGCCCCTTCCGGGGCGGCGTCGCGGGTATCAGCCGGTGAAGGTGGCGGGGTCGGGCCCGAGCCGCGGACCTTCCGGCAAGGCGTCGATGTCGGCCATCTCGTCGGCCGACAACTCGAAGTCGAATACATCGATGTTGGCCTGGATGCGCGCCGGCGTCACCGACTTGGGAATCACGATCAGGCCATTCTGCAGATGCCAGCGCAGCGTCACCTGCGCCGCCGACTTGCCGTGGCGCGCGGCGATCGCGGCCAGCGTCGCGTCGTGCATGACGGCGCCCTGGCCCAGCGGGCTCCACGATTCGGTGGCGATGCCCTGTTCGGCATGGAACGCGCGCAGCTCGCGCTGGGCGAACCCCGGATGCAGTTCGACCTGGTTGACCGCCGGCACCACGCCGGTTTCCTCCACCAGGCGCCGCAGGTTGTCGATCGTGAAGTTGGACACGCCGATCGAGCGGGCCCGCCCGTCCTCTTTCATGGCCACCATGGCGCGCCAGGCATCGACGAACTTGTCGCTGCCGGCCACCGGCCAGTGGATCAGGAACAGGTCTACGTAGGCCAGGCCCAGCTTGCGCAGGCTCTCGTCCATGGCGCGCTGCGCCTCGTCGTAGCCATGCCGGTCGTTCCACAGCTTGGTGGTGATGAACAAATCCTTGCGGGCGACTCCCGCGGCGCGCAGCCCCTCGCCCACGCCGGCCTCGTTGCCATAGATAGCGGCCGTATCGATCGATCGATAGCCGGCCGCCAATGCGGCCTTGACGCTGGCGGCCGCCTGATCGTTGGGAACCTGCCACACCCCCAGGCCCAGCTGGGGCATTGCGTTACCGTCGTTCAGCTTCAGTACCGGTACTTGCGCCATAAAACCCTCCCTGGTGTAGATGAATCTGATTGGATGAAAAATCCGACACTCTTGCAGGACATTCTCGCGGATGATAACCCCGTGGCCCATAATGCCAATGTGAAAGCCTGTTTCCGGCCCGGTTTCCCAGACCGGCGCCCCTGCCCTTGATGCCCTCCCCCTCTCCGACGCCTGCCGGGCGTAACAGCCTGGCCACCCTGCGCACGCTGGCGCCTTATCTCTGGCCCGCCGACCGCCCCGGCCTGAAAGCCCGGGTCGTCATCGCCATTCTGTGCCTGTTGGCGGCCAAGGCGGCCGTCGTCTATGTACCCATTCTTTACAAGTCAGCGGTCGACCGGTTGGGCGGCGGCGCGCCCGGCGCCGTCACGGTGCCGCTGGGACTGATCCTGGCCTACGGCGCCGCGCGGGTGCTGTCGCTGCTGTTTTCCGAGCTGCGCGACGCCGTGTTCGCCCGCGTCGGCCAGCACGCCATCCGCGCGGTGGGCCTGCAGATCTTCCGGCACCTGCACGCGCTGGCGCTGCGGTTTCACCTGGCGCGCCAGACCGGCGGACTGACGCGCGCCATCGAGCGCGGCACCAAGGGCATCCAGACCCTGCTGACTTTCCTGGTGTTCAACGTGCTGCCCACGCTGTTCGAGATCGGCCTGGTGTGCGCGGTGCTGTGGAAAATGTTCGACGGCTGGCTCGCGCTGGCCACCGGCGTGACGGTCACCCTGTACCTGGCCTATACGCTGGTGGTCACGGAATGGCGCACGCGCTTTCGCCGCCAGATGAACGAGACCGACTCCGAGGCCAACACCAAGGCGGTCGAGAGCCTGCTGAACTACGAAACCGTCAAGTACTTCGGCAACGAAGAGCACGAGGCGCAACGCTACGACGCCTCGCTGCGCCGCTACGAACGCGCCGCGGTGCGCAGCCAGGTCAGCCTGTCCATTCTGAACATCGGCCAGGCCGTGATCATCTCGGCCGGCCTGACGCTGGTCATGTGGATGGCCGCCCGCGGCATCGCCCAGGGGCGCTACACCCTGGGCGATTTCGTGCTGGTCAATACCTATCTGCTGCAGCTGTACGACCCGCTCAGCTTCTTCGGCTTCATCTACCGCGAAATCAAGCAGGCCCTCATCGACATGGAACGCATGTTCGAACTGCTCGGCGAAGGGCGCGAAATCGCCGACTCACCCGGCGCGCTCGCGCTGCGGCTGGAAGGCGGCGCGGTGGAGTTCCGCGACGTGTATTTCGGCTACGACCCGCGCCGCCCCATACTCAAGGGCGTCAGCTTCCGCATTCCAGCCGGCAGGACCGTGGCCGTGGTCGGCACGTCGGGGGCCGGCAAGTCGACGCTGGCGCGCCTGCTGTTTCGCTTCTACGACGCCGACCGCGGCGCCATCCTGGTCGACGGGCAGGACGTGCGCGGCGTGACCCAGGCCAGCCTGCGCGCGGCCATCGGCGTCGTGCCGCAGGACACCGTCCTGTTCAACGACACCATCCACTACAACATTGCCTACGGCCGGCCCGGCGCGAGCGACGGCGAAGTCCAGGCGGCGGCGCGGCTGGCCCACATCCACGACCTGATCATGGCCATGCCCGACGGCTACCGCACCATGGTGGGCGAGCGTGGCCTGAAACTGTCGGGCGGCGAGAAGCAGCGCGTGGCCATCGCGCGCACGCTGCTCAAGAACCCATCCATCTTCCTGTTCGACGAGGCGACCAGCGCCCTGGACACGCATACCGAACGCGAAATCCAGGCCAACCTGCGCGAGGTCAGCCAGGGCCGCTCCACCCTGATCATCGCCCATCGCCTCTCCACCATTGCCGACGCCGATGAAATCATCGTGCTGGGCGATGGCCGCGTGGTCGAGCGCGGCCGCCACCAGGCGCTGCTGGCCCAGGGCGGCATCTACGCCGGCATGTGGGCGCGCCAGCAGGAAGCCAACCGCCCGGCCGCAGTGGCCCTGGACGATTGACAAGCGCCGCCGCGATGCCCAAGATGCGCGCTTTTGCCGCCCCTGCCGCCGCCATGACTGATTCCACGCCCGCCGTACGCGTCTGTGCCGCCACCGACCTGGTCGACGGCGGCCTGGGCGTGAAAGTCCCGGTCACCGACGGCGCAGGCCAGGCCAGCGCGTTCTTCGTGCGCTACCGCGGCCAGGTCTACGGCTACCTGAACCGCTGCGCGCACGTCGGCGTCGAGCTGGACTGGGAGAACAGTTTCTTCACCCGCGCCGGCGATCTCATCATGTGCGCGCGCCATGGCGCCACCTACGAGCCGGACACCGGCCTGTGCGTCGGCGGCCCGTGCAGGAACGGCCGCCTGACCGCCTTGCAGGTCGACGAACGGCCGGACGCCGATGGCGTGGCGGTGTACTGGCTGCCCAGCGGCAGGATCCAGCCGCGCGGCTAGCGCATTCCTCAGTCCGGCAGCGGCGCCGGTACGCCGTCCTGGTCTACCGAGACCACCCGGTCCAGCGCGTTGCGCGCCGCCGACATGGCTTCCACCGCGCTGCGAAAGCGGCGCGCCAGGAAAATCTCGAACACCTGCGGCTCGGCCTGCCCGGCGTCGTCCACGGGCGCTGTCTGGATGAACGCGCGCGGCGGCATGCCGTGCTCGGGCTGGGTGGCGAACGCAACGACGGCGAAACCGTTGAGGACCTTCTGAACCATGGCGCCCTGACCTGATGGGCGGCGCTTGCCGCGATACCTCCATTACGGCAGGCAGCGCCCGGAACTTAAGCCGACGCGCCGCGGCAGGATCAGGCCGTCGCGCCCGCCACCCGGTCGCGCACATAGGCCGCCACGCTGGCCAGCACCTCGCCCAGGTCGCGGCGCAGGCGCTCGAATCCCGCATTGCGCTCGCGCGTGCGCTCATCCATGTACAGCGGGCGGCGGATCTCGATCTGCAGGCTGTGGCGGTTGAGCGCCGGCTGGCCGATCTGCGCGATCAGCTGCACGCCCTTGTACGGATCGTTGCGCGCCACCGTGTAGCCGCGCGCCAGCAATTGCGCCTCGATCAGCGCCACCAGCCCCGGCTCGCAGGTCGTACCATCGCGATCGCCCAGCACGAAGTCGGCCAGCGGCCGCGTGCTCGCGATGCCCAGGCGCTCGTAGGCGTCATTGGGCATGGAATGCAGGTTCAGGTGCCAGACGCCGCCAAAGCGCGCGCAGGCCTGTCGCACGGCCTCGGCCAGCGCGGCATGGTAGGGGCGGTAATAGGCGTCGATGCGGTGGCGCACCTCGGCCAGCCCCAGGCGCCGGTCGTAGATCGGCGTATGGGGGTCCAGCCGGCTCCAGATCAGCCCCTTGCCCAGGCGGGTCTTCTCGCCCGGCGCCAGCGGCTCGGGCCAGGGCTCGGCCAGCAGATCCGGATCGAGGTCCTGCAGCGTGCGATTGGGATCGATGTACACGCGCGGAAAATTTGCCGCGATGAGCGTCGCGCCCAGGCGCGGCGCCGCATCCCAGAGCGCCTCGACGTGCGTATCCTCGCCCTGGCGCAGGCGCGCCAGGTCGGCGGCCGCGCCGAAATCCGCCGGATACTGCACCCCGCTGTGCGGCGAGTCGCACACCAGCGGCAAGGCCTCGCCGGCCGGGGCGTGATGGAAAAACGGCGTGATCGGCGCTGCCCTCATGGTTCGGATCCTCAATCTGCCTGGATATCGGCGGCCTTGGCGACCTTGGCATAACGCGCCAGCGCCTCGTCGATCTGCTGCTGGAACTCCTGCGGCGTGGTGGGCATCAGCGTGCCGCCGACTTCCTCGGCCTTCCTGCGGAAATCGGCGTCGTTCATCGCGGCGCGCACCGCCGCGTTCAGGCGCTCGATCACCGTCGGCGGCGTGCCGGCCGGCGCGACCAGGCCGAACCAGCCGCCCGTGCCCATTTCAGGGTAGCCCAACTCCTTGTAGGTCGGCACGTCTGGCAGCAACGGCGAGCGCTCCAGACCCAGCACCGCCAGGGCACGCAGCTTGCCGCCCCGCACCTGGGGCAGGGTCGAGGACAGGTTGTCGGTGATCGCATCGACCTGGCCGCCCATCACATCGTTGAGCGCCGGACCCGCGCCCCGGTACGGCACGTGCAACAGCCGCATATCCGCGAGCATCATGAAGTTCTCGATGTTCACGTGTCCCAGCGAACCGATGCCCGGCGAGGCGAAGCTGTACTTTTCGGGCTGGGCCTTGGCCAGCGCCACGAAGGCCTGCATGTCCTGGGCCGGCACGCCGGGATTGATGGCGAAGATGCTGGGCACGGCCAGCACATTGGCGATCGGCGCGAAGTCCTTCACCGGGTCGTAGTTCAGCTTGCGGAACACGGCCGGGTTCGAGCCGTGCGTGCTCATGGTCGCCATGCCTATGGTGTAGCCGTCGGGCGTGGCGCGCGCCACCTGCTCCATGCCCAGCGAGCCGCCGGCGCCCGCCTTGTTCTCGACCACGATGGTCTGCTTGAGCTCGCGGCCGGCGTACTCGGCCACCAGGCGCGCCACGATGTCGGTGGAGCCACCGGCGGCAAACGGCACCACCAGCTTGATCGGACGCGCGGGAAAGTCCGCGGCCAGCGCCGGCGCGGAACAGGAAACAGTGGCAAGCAGGCCGGCCAGCACGGCGCGGCCGAAATCGCGGCGGAACATCAGTATTCTCCCGGTAGGTTCAGACGCCCGAGAGTGTGCGAACTTTACCGTGCAGCGACAAACGACTATATTGCACGCCTTCATTACCAATCGTCATGCTAACCAGCCGCCGCGGCGACCGCCCCCATGCGACTGCACTCTCCGTCCATGTCCGAGCTGCACGCGTTCGCCACCGCGGCGCGCCTGGGCAGCTTCACCCGGGCCGCGCAGAACCTGTGCGTCACCCAGGGCGCCGTCAGCCGCGCCATCGCCCGCCTGGAGGCCCATTTCGGCCAGCCGCTGATGCAGCGCAATGCGCACGGGCTGAAGCTGACCGCCACCGGCCGCGCCCTCCACGACGCCATTGAACAACCGCTGCGCGCCATCGAGACCGTCAGCGCCTCGCTGCGCGCGCAGGATCGCCGCGGCCACCTGACGCTTTCGGCCGTGCCCACCCTGGCCAGCGTATGGCTGGTGCCGCGCCTGCCGGACTTCCATCGCCGTTTCCCGCACATCCGGCTCAGCTTCGTGCCGTATCGGCGCGACGAGGATTTCTCCGGCGCCACGCCGGACGCGGCCATCCTCAGCGGCACGCCCGCGCAATGGCCGGGTTGGCAATGCGATTACGTGATCGGACGCGAAATGGTGGTGATCTGCCATCCCGCGCGAGCCGCCCGGCGCCGCGCCGGACAGGGCTGGAACCAACCCGCCGACCTGCTGGCCGAGCCCCTGCTCTATCACACCAGCGCCCCGGACAACTGGGAGCACTGGATGCACGCGCTGGGCGTGACCGCCCCGGCCATTACGCTGTCACAGGGCTTCGACCAAGTGTCGATCGTGATCCGGGCGGTGATGGCTGACATGGGCGTCGCGGTGCTGCAGCGCTGCCTGGTGCGCGAGGAACTGGCCGCCGGCGCGGTCGTCGCGCTGTTCGATGTGCCGGTGCGACGGCCGCGCGGCTACTACCTGTGCGCGCCGCCCCAGCGGCGCGACCATCCGGCGCTGGCCTGCCTGCGCGAATGGCTGCTGGAGACCGCCGCCAGCGATCCCGACGTGCTGGCCGCGCAGCATGCGGCGGCCGGCTGAAATGCAAACGGGCGGCCTGCCGGCCGCCCGTCGCGCGCCCCTCAAGGCGCCAGTCTGAATCCGAGGTCCACGCCCCAGCGATCGGTTTCCCGCAACCACTTGGCGCCACACTCGATGCAACGGAAATGATCTTCGCGGTTGGCCTCGCGTCCCTTCTGGCTGGGATGCGTGAAGCCTTGGTGGCCCAACCGCGAATGCGGTTCGACGCCGGACGAGCCTGCATTGATGGCCTGGCATGCCGGGCACATTACGCTCATCGCCCACTCCTACACATTTGGTAGCCAAATTGTAAAGGATTTCGGCGAATCACGTTGCTGGCGTAACTTTATGCGACTGCTGCCGTGCCGAAGGCTCATGCCTGGCCGGCCAGCGCCTCCTCCAGCGCGGTGTAACACGTCGCCAGGTGGTAAGGCGTGGTGGACGGCATGTCGGCCCGGCTCACATTGCCCTGTGCGTCCAGGCATTCGTGCCAGCCGCCCTGGTGCAGGAAACGCGCCTGGAACGCGCGCAACTGCGCGGCCAGCTCGGGCCACTGCCCACTCAGGGCCAGATAGCGTGCGTACTCCGTCTGGGCCCAGATGCGCTGGGTGGCGTCGCGCACGGCGCCCGTCTCGTCGAGCACCGCCGCCACGCCATGGCTGCGCGCATCCACGCCATGTTGCCGCACCCAGACACAACCCCGCCGCAAGGCGCTGCCGAGCTCGAGGTCGCCGAACAGGTCCGGAGCGCCATGCAGCAGCGAATACCACTCGAACTGATGGCCGGGCTCGAACCGCGGCGGCTGGTCCAGCGGCTCCTCGGCGATGCACAGCCGCGGCGGATGAAGAAACGTCGACGCGACGTCCTGCGTCAAGCGTCCCAGCGCCTGCGCGAACCAAGCCGGCTCGACCACGCCCGCGGCGGCCAGATAGGCCTCGGTCAGGTGCATGACCGGATTCTGCGCCGGGCCGCGCACGACCTGCGTCCAATCGGCGGACAGCGCCGCCACATAGAAGCCTTCGCGGGTACGGAAACGCTGCTCGATGATATCGACGGTGGCCAGCAGCGTCTTGCGCGCCCGCGCATCGCGCGTGCGCGCGAAATACGCCGCGCAGGCGAACACCACAAAGGCATGCGTGTAGAGGTCCTGCGTATCGTCGAGCGGCTGTCCCCGCGCATCTACGCTGTAGCGCCAGCCTCCCTGCTCCGCGTTCTGGAAATACCGCAACAGCGAGGCAAACAGCCGCTCGGCATGCGCCGCGGCGCTCGCGCCGTCGGTACGGGAAAACACATACAGCTGGCGCGCGCACGCCATGGCGCGATAGCGCTGCGCGGGCAGCGGCGCGCCGCGGGCGTCGAGCGCCTCGCAAGGCAGGCCCAGTCCGGCGTCGAAGCCGCGTTCGAGCCAGAGCGGCACGATGACGGTATTGAAATGCTGGCGCAACTGCGCCACGAGGGCGGGCAGATCGGTGTGGAAAGAGGCGGCTGACATGGGAGTACGACGCGCATGCAAAAGGCGCTCCAGGCGGCGCAACCGCGACGATAACCCAAATCGCCGCAGCCACCGCCCAAGCGCCTTTCGCCCTGCCATTGCCGGCGCTCCCGCGCCGGTCAGCGGTAGATGTTCTCGCGCAGCCAATCCTGCGCGAATGCCTCCGCCCGATCGCGCGCCTCATCCAGCGAGGCGCAGGTTCCAAGATAAGAAAACGCTGCATCGACTTCGGTGCCGCCTTCGGCAGTCACCGTCAACAGCACGCCGTACCCGCCAGTGTCCATGGCGGCCGTCGAAACGTCGATCAGTACTTCCTGGTCACGATGCTGCATGGCGCCCTCCCAGTCCGTTACTTGCAAAACGCGTGCGGCTGCTACGCGCGACGTCGGCGGGTGGTGCTAATCCCGCTTCTGGTAATTGGACTATGCTGCCACGCACAAGTTCCTTCTCACTCATGCGTGTCCTGCAACAATTCGCGGGAAAAGAAAACTGTTATTGGCGATGCAGGGCCCCAGGCTCCTCCATATGCAAGGCCAGGCGCCCCTTTTCCGTTACAACCAGTTGGCCTTGCGCATTGCGTTCGATGCAGCGCAGCGTGGTCAATGCCGTCACGAACTGCTCCGGCACCGGTATCTGCGGCGCGCCCGGCTCGCCGTTTTCGGCCACGACGTTCAACCAATATGCCAATTCGCCTCGCTGCATCACGTCACCCACTTGCGCCTACGCTACCTCGATGCGCGAACGATATCACGTGGCCAGCCGTTGGCTAGCTGTGATTTTCCCCTGGATGCCATGGAAACAATTTTGCGCTTGCGGCGCCTGCCCGTCGGCACTACATTGAACTTGCCAGGTCTTCTGACACCCATGCGTGCGAAGGCCGGCAAGAACGCCCCAGACTCATCCGCGAGCTGGGGCGTTCTTCCATTCGCGCCGTGCTTGCGCTGCCTGCCCGGCGGGGGCAGGCGACATACCGGCTACCAGGTGTAGCGATAGCCGACGTGGAAGGTCCACGGCATGGTCTGGCGGCTGCCCTTGGCGTACTCGTACGAGCCGAACAGGCTGCCGTGCTTGCCCAGCTGCGAGGCCACCCCCACGGCCAGCTCGGCGCGGCCGCCGTCGAGGCGCACCTTGTGCCGGATGTCGTTGGTGCGCACCGTGCCCTTGCCGTCGAACTCCTGCACCCAGCTCAGCTTCATGTACGGCTGCACCACGCGCCCATCGCCCAGGTCGAACTGCCGCCCCACGTGCAGGCCCAGGCGGCCCAGCATGGAGTTCGTGCCATCGTCCTTGATGCGCAGGCCGTTGCTGGCGGTGTAGTCGGCCCCTTGCGCATGGAAGGCGGCCACCTCCAGTTGCGGCTCCACGTACCAGGCGCTGGGCCACGTAAAGCGCTTGCCCAGCTCCAGCGACGCGCCCACGCCATTGCCGCGGTAGCGGCCGCGTACGCGCCGGCCCTGTGCATCGTCCACCTTGAACTCGTGGCGGATGCGGCTGACCCGCACGATGCCATCCATGTAGAAGCCGCCGTCTTCGATATAGGTGGCGTATGCGCCCACGTGCACGCTATCGTCGTCGCCCGAACCGCCGCGCTCGAACTTGATGCGGCCGTTGGTGTAGCCGGCCACCGCGCCGATGTGCCAGCGCCCCTCGGCCACCGCCAAGGCGGTGTCCGCGCCCAGTTCGAAACCGCTGATGGTCTGGCGGAACTCGCGCGCCACGCGGTTATCGACGTCCTGGCGCCGGCCGAAGGCGCGGCCCCATACGCCGCCGGCGGCCGGCGTCAGGCGCAGCTCGCCCATGCGCTTGCTCAGCGCGTTCATCTCGGCCTGCCATAACCCGTGCGAACTGCTGGCCAGGCCCACCGCCGCAGCGGCCGGCGTGCTCAAGGTATGCGTACCCGGGTCATAGACGCCGTTGCCCGCGGGCGGCGCCGGCGCGACGGGAGGAGCCCCCGGCGCGTCCTGCTCGCCGTCGCCTTGCTCGCCGTCGCCCTGCGGCGGTTGCGGGCCCGCGTCGTCGTTGCCCGCGGGCGGTCGCGGACCATTGCCGCCGGCCTCGGGCGGGTTCGGGGCCGCGCCATCGCCGCCGCCGCCCTCGGGGCGATCCGGACCTGCGCCAGCACCGGGCGGTTTCGCCCCTGCCTCGCCATCTCGAGGCGGCACGGGAGCCATCGCGCCATCGGGCGCTTGTCCATCCGCATTGCCTGCGCCTTTCTGCGGCGGTTGATCACCGCCACCGGGCTTGCCGCGCTCAGCCGGAGGCTGGCCACCAGAACCTGGATGCTCCGGTTTACCGCCCTGAGCCGGCGGCACGGCGCCGCCGCCCGCATCACCCGGACCACCACTGGGTTTGCCCCCGGTCGGAGGGGGGTTGGGAGGACTGTCACCGCCGACCGCCCCCGATGGCACGCTACCGCCGCCACCACCGCCGGGCACTGGCGATCCACCCACCCCGCCAATCCCGCCTCCCGGACCTTTCCCTTGCCCGCTACCTGCGGGCGCGGTTTTGTCCGACGGAGGATGCGCTGCACCCGCGCTTCCCGGCGAACCCATCCCAGGCGCTACGCCGACCACAGGCCCCGGCGCAACGCCGGGCGAAACGGCAGCGCCGCCCGGCGGGCCGGAATCGGGATGTTTTGCCCCACCAGGCGCGCCACCGGCAACTACGCCGGGCCCCGAAGCAGAACTCCCAGCCCCATCGCTCGCACTTCCTACACCATCGGCTCCATTTTCATGCCGAGAATTGGAGCCCCCCCCCCCAACTGACGAGCCGCCGACAGAGGATTCGGAAGACGACGCATTGGCCTTGGGGGAATCCGATTGATGCCCATGCTCACCGCCGGTTGCTCCCGCAGCCCCGCTCTTGGGTGCCGACGAAGGCTGCAACGATGCGACGCTGCCAGGAGCCCACTGCTCCATCGTGCGCTTCATCTCGTCCAAGGTCATGCCGTCGGGCAATACCAATGCCAACTCTTCGTCAGTCAACGGACGCAGATCGGCGGCCTGTGCAGCGAACGGCGTCCCCCCTATGCCCGCGCTGGCCAACGCAAGCACGAGAGTTCGCAATGACTTGGCAACCGAAGCGCCACGGACGGGCCCGGAAACACAACCGCCGCGTTTCATGGTTTGATCGTTTGTAGGAGAAATCATGTTTTTGATGTTGCTGTTGGCCTGCCATTGCGCGAAAGCGCAACGCACAAGCGACGAGGGTGATGGAACGGGCAAGCGCCGCGACACGTCGGGAAAATCGGGTCACTTGCGCCACCGGAGAGTGTGGTTCGCTTCTCTTCGACAGACCACCAGCAATCTCTTGCAAGACCGTTGCCTTTGCTGCCCGGCGATCAGAATTCGCCTGCAACCTGAGGCGAAACAAACCCATCGCACGGCTGGCGCGCCAATCGCCGCACAGAAGAATCCAGCGCCTGTCCCCGGCGGGACAGATACCGTCCTGGCGGCCAAGCGTTCATGGCGTAGAGCGCTGTGCCTGTCCCAGTGGGGACAGGCACACGGCGCAAGCGCCCGCTACCAGGTGTAGCGATAGCCGATGTGGAAGGTCCACGGCATGGTCTGGCGGCTGCCCTTGGCGTACTCGT